>ENA-OQHY01000241-OQHY01000241.1-human-gut-metagenome-genome-assembly--contig:-NODE-241-length-32015-cov-5.423106_pt1 | contig 32015 bp, 34 predicted proteins | sample MGYA00242570_ERZ504733 | MGnify/ENA primary metagenome ERZ504733 (study PRJEB26092, sample SAMD00036219) | human gut metagenome | host: Homo sapiens | study: EMG produced TPA metagenomics assembly of... | reverse complement strand
TATATAATAATGTAGTCACATTAAATGATATATAATCATTAAATAAACAGAATATAAAATTAAACAAGAATATAGTAAATGGAAATTAAAGACAAGTTGGTAGAAGCCATCGTTAAGGGTATTCAAGAGAAGAAAGGACAGGACATAACAATCGCCGACCTCCGTGGTATCGACGGCAATATAGCTAACTACTTCGTGATTTGCCAGGCAACTCGCCTTCGCAGGTTGAGGCTATCGCCGATTCTGTGTGCGAGACAGCACGCATCGATGCTGGCGAGAAGCCAGTACACACCGTCGGACTGCCGCAGGCTTACTGGGTGGCAATGGACTTCGTTGACGTTATCGTGCATGTCTTCATACCTGAAGCACGCGACTTCTATAACCTTGAGACCCTCTGGAGGATGCCAAGGTTATAAATATACCGAACCTCGATTAATAATAAAGATTATATGAACACAAACAATAATCCCTCTGGAGATAACAACCAACCGAAGATGCCGAAGTTCAATATGAACTGGATCTACACGATCATCATCGTGATGCTCGCCGTGCTGTTCTTCTCTGATGGAGGTAAAGGCTTCTTTGGCAGCCAGATGGCGAGCCAGGAGGCTACGTACACCAAGTTTCAGGTGTATGTAGACAAGGGTTATGCACGCAGTGTGGTTGTGAATAAGGACAACGGAACGCTGCGTATGTACGTGCGTCCGGACAAAATCCGCGACGTGTTCGGCAAGTCGGCGCAGCAGGTTGGTCAGAAACCGTATGTAGAAGTTACATACGGCTCGGTTGACGGCGTAGACAACTATCTCTCTTCTGCAATGAAGAGAGGCAAGATACTCGATTTCAGCTACGAGAAGGACTCCAACTCCGGACTCTTGTCGCTCTTCTACACCTTCGGACCGATAGTACTCTTCGTCTTCCTTTGGCTCTTCATTATGCGCCGCATGGGCGGTGGAGGAGCAGGCGGTGGCGTGTTCAACGTCGGCAAGTCGAAGGCTCAGATGTACGAGAAGGGCAACGATCTCGGCATCACATTCAAGGATGTGGCTGGTCAGGTGGGTGCCAAGCAGGAGGTGCAGGAGATTGTCGACTTCCTCAAGCAACCGCAGAAGTACACAGAGCTGGGTGGTAAGATACCCAAGGGCGCTCTCCTCGTAGGACCTCCGGGCACAGGTAAGACCTTGCTCGCAAAGGCAGTGGCAGGCGAGGCAGGCGTTCCGTTCTTCTCCATGAGCGGCTCCGACTTCGTGGAGATGTTCGTCGGTGTAGGCGCAAGTCGCGTACGCGACCTCTTCCGTCAGGCTAAGGAGAAGGCTCCGTGCATCATCTTCATCGACGAGATTGATGCCGTGGGACGTGCGCGTAGCAAGAATCCTGCAATGGGTGGCAACGACGAGCGCGAGAATACGCTCAATGCCCTCCTTACAGAGATGGACGGCTTCGGCACAAACAGCGGTGTTATCATCCTCGCAGCTACGAACCGTGCCGACATGCTCGACAAGGCGTTGCTGCGTGCCGGACGTTTCGACCGTCAGATAACGGTCGACTTGCCCGACCTTACTGAGCGTAAGGAGATTTTCCAGGTGCATCTGCGTAAGGTGAAGATAGACGAGACGGTAGATATCGACTTCCTCTCGCGTCAGACACCGGGCTTCTCGGGTGCAGATATCGCCAATGTGTGCAACGAGGCGGCGCTCATCGCCGCACGCCATAATAGCAACAAGGTAGGCAAGCAGGACTTCCTCGACGCAGTAGACCGCATCATCGGTGGTCTGGAGAAGAAGACAAAGGTGATGACTGAGGCTGAGAAGCGCACCATCGCGCTGCATGAAGCCGGTCACGCCACTGTCTCATGGTTCTGCGAGCACGCCAATCCGCTCGTTAAAGTGAGCATCGTGCCACGTGGCAGAGCGCTCGGAGCAGCTTGGTATCTGCCCGAAGAGCGTCAGATCACAACAAAGGAGCAGATGCTCGACGAGATGTGTGCACTGCTTGGCGGTCGTGCAGCCGAAGAACTCTTCACCGGACACATTTCTACCGGCGCTATGAACGACCTTGAGCGTGCTACGAAGTCGGCATTCGGCATGGTTGCCTACGCCGGCATGAGCGACCGTCTGCCGAATATCTGCTACTATAACAACCAGGAATATCAGTTCCAGCGTCCTTACTCAGAGACAACGGCTAAGATTATCGACGACGAGGTGCTGAAGCTGGTCAACGACGAGTATGCACGTGCGAAGACTCTGCTTAAGGAACATGCAAAGGGACACAACGAACTCGCCGAGCTCCTTATGACTCGCGAGGTGATCTTCGCCGAGGATGTGGAGCGCATATTCGGCAAGCGTCCATGGGTGAGTCGCTCGGAAGAGATAATCGAGGACAATACTCCTAAGCTTGAGGACATGCCCGAAGTGGTTCGCCAGGCTCAGAAGGAGCACGAGGAATCGTTGGCAAAGCAGGCTGCACTTCCTGCTGATGACTCGGCAGAGCAGCCGGCTGACGACACAACAGAACCTACTGAGAAATAATAAACGTAAGCATTATGAGCGATAAAATGAAAAACTTGATTGTACGTACCATCACCGGTGTGCTCTTTGTAGCCGCCATTGTTACGTGCTTCTTGCGTCCGGAGGCGATGATACTTCTGTTCGCGCTGGTTACAGGACTCACCATCTGGGAGTTTACGGGCATTGTGAACGACATAGAGGGCGTCACGACGAACCGTCTTATCACAACTGTTGCTGGTGTGTACTTCTTCTTCAGCATCGCAGGCTACTGCTCGGGCATCGTGCCGTCGGCAGTGTTCATACCTTACTTGCTGACCATCGTCTATCTGTTTATCGCCGAGCTGTACACAAAGGCTCCGAATCCGATAAACAACTGGGCGTACACAATGCTTGCGCAGATGTACATTGCGCTGCCGTTCTCCACTATCAACGTCCTTGCATTCCGTGCTACGGGCGATGGAGTGGTGTACAACTACCTCCTTCCGCTCAGTGTCTTTATCTTCCTTTGGACTAATGACACGGGTGCTTACCTCAGCGGATCGCTCTTCGGCAAGCACAAGCTCTTTCCGCGTGTAAGCCCAGGCAAGAGCTGGGAGGGAAGTATCGGTGGCGGACTCCTCGTGTTGGCTATGGCAGCAGCCGTAGGCTTCTACGAGACATCCGCTCTGCATAGCGGTGCAGCGACGTGGCTCTCAGCATACCGCAGTGGATGGGCTTGGGTCTTGTTGTTGTCTTCTTCGGTACATGGGGCGACCTTGTTGAGTCGCTCTTCAAGCGCACCATCGGCATAAAGGATTCGGGCAACATCCTGCCCGGTCACGGCGGAATGCTCGACCGTTTCGACTCTTGCTGATGGCGTTCCCTGCTGCAGTGGTCTATCTGTACACACTCACGATTTTCTAAACCGTGAGTTGCGATTAATAAAAATCAGCAGACACTATTTGATAAATACTCGAATTAAATCGCCTGAGCGTCACAGTAATGATTGACGCTCAGGCGATTTTGTTGTTTATCGTTTGCCTGTCTCGCAAAAAAGTGTAGATTTGCATTATGAACCGAACTTTCCATCATAACGTCAGTCTGCAGGGCATAGCACGATAGTATTGTTAGCAGTTGTAGCCTTGTGGTGTTTCCTTGTACGCAGCGGTGTTACTCCTGCGCTGGGTTTCGTGTGTCTGTTGCTTGGCGCGGCAGGTGTCGACCGCTTGGTGAACACCACCTACACATTCACTGCTGACGGTGACCTCGTCATTGCGCGTGGTCGGCTCGGCAAGAGTATGACGATAAGCGTCAATGAGATAATCGTGGCGCGTGCGGTGCGCGGCACGCTGTTCACGGCACGCCACATCGTGATAGAATATGGTTGCGGAAAGATAACGTATGCGCAACCGCAGCAGACAAGCGAATTCATCGAAGAGATACGGCGCAGACAGAGACAATATGAAGACAAGGATAATTAAGAAATGGACATCAACCATTACAAACAGGCATGAAAGACTATATATATAAATATGTATTGACACTCGTGGCGTTCTTCTTCGCTTCAGGAGCAACGGCACAGACAGATGTCGAGTTTGATGAAGACGACAGTTCGGCGGTTGCCGACACACTGATGCCCGACACGTTCAAGGTGGCGGAGCAGGCATTGCCGTGGAATATAGCTGTGGCAAAGCATTTGGACAACCTTCTTGAGCACGATATGTTCGAGACATCCACCGTCGGAATGATGGTGTACGACCTCGATGCCGACTCGGTGCTCTACAGTCACAATGCGCGTCAGCTTCTGCGCCCTGCATCGACGATGAAACTCGTCACGGCGATAGCTGCCATCGACCGCTTGGGTGGCAGCTACCAGTCAAGACCGAGCTGTGCTACACCGGCGAGGTGAACGACCGCACGCTTACGGGCAATATCTACTGCGTGGGCGGCTTCGACCCACGCTTCAACTCCGACGATATGCGTGCCTTTGTTGAGGCTATACACAAGATGGGAGTCGACACCATACGTGGCAATATCTATGCCGACAAGTCGATGAAGGATGCCGACCAGTTTGGCGCAGGCTGGTGTTGGGATGACGACAACCCCGCGCTATCGCCGTTGCTCATCAGCAGGAAGGATTCGTTCGTAGAGCGTTTCGTCAGCGACCTCATTGCCGACAGTCTTGTTGTTGAGGCAAACGTCGGCGAGTCGCAACGTCCTGACAGTGCCTATTGCATCTGTCGCCGCTTCCACACCATCGACCAGATTCTGATGCGCATGATGAAGAACAGCGACAACCTCTACGCCGAGTCGATGTTCTACCAGTTGGCTGCATCTACCGGCACCAGGCAGGCTTCGGCTAAGCAGGCACGCAGCGTAATCAATAGGCTGATATCTAAGGTAGGACTCAATCCGAAGCGTTACGAGATAGCCGATGGTAGCGGACTCTCGCTCTACAACTATCTCTCGGCTGAACTCGAAGTGCGCCTTCTGCGCTATGCGTTTCAGAACAACAATATATACATGCACCTGCGTCCGTCGCTGCCCATTGCCGGCGAGGACGGCACACTGCGCAAGCGCATGACGGGCGTGTTCACCGCTGGCAACGTACGCGCCAAGACCGGCACCGTGCAGGGCGTGTCGTCGCTTGCCGGCTATTGCACGGCAGCCAACGGCCACCGCCTCGCATTCTCCATCATCAACCAGGCATACAGCACCACAGCAACGGTCGTGCTTTCCAAGACCGTGTCTGCACCGTGCTCTGCCAACCGTAGCCTTTTTAAAATAAAACCGAAGTGTACGCTATAAACTATAAGACACTCATCGCCCAGGCGCTCGGCTTTGAGCTACCGCCGACCAGCAGCACGCCATCGACACCTTCGCCGAGTTTCTCGCCGACCGTGACGACCATGCTACGATGCTGCTACGCGGTTCGGCAGGTACGGGTAAGACGACACTCTCCGGTGCCATCGTGCGCACGATGCTCGCGTTGAAGCAGCGCGTTGTTCTGCTTGCGCCGACGGGTCGTGCCGCGAAAGTGTTCGCTTTGAACTCAGGCGTGCCGGCTTCCACCATCCACCGCCGCATCTACCGCCAGCAGTCGCTCGGCGGTTCGTTCTCGCTTGCTCCTAACATGATGACCGACACGCTGTTTCTCGTCGACGAGTCGTCGATGATAGCCAACGAAGGCTTGCGCGAGTCGGTGTTCGGCACGGGCTGTCTGCTCGACGACCTTGTGCAGTTTGTCTATTCGGGGCGTAACTGCCGACTGGTGCTCATCGGCGACAAGGCGCAGCTGCCGCCGGTAGGCGAGGAGGAGTCGCCGGCTCTCTCCTCAGCGTTCATCTCCGGCTACGGACTCACCGTCTACGAAAGCGACCTGCGCGAGGTGTTGCGCCAGAGCAGCAGTCGGGCATACTCTACAACGCCACGGTGATACGCCAGATGATTACGCACGACGAGGCGACCGCTCTGCCCAAGATACGCTTCAGCGGCTTCCCCGACATCGTATGCGTGCCGGGCGACGAACTCATCGAGACGCTCGCTACGAGCTATTCGCAGGTGGGTATGGATGAGACGATGGTTGTTACGCGCTCCAACAAGCGTGCAAACATATACAATCAGGGCATACGCAACCAAGTGCTTTGGCGCGAGGAGGAACTCACGTCGGGCGACTGGCTCATGGTGGTGAAGAACAGCTACTACTGGACCGAGCAGAAGAAAGCTGAGGACACGTCGGCACCGGCGTTCATAGCCAACGGCGACCGTGCCGTAATACAGCGCGTGCGCAACCGCCGCGACCTCTACGGCTTCCACTTTGTCGACCTCTGGCTGCAGTTCCCCGACTACGACAACTACGAGTTGCAGGTGACGGCGCTCACCGACACGCTCGCCACCGAGGCACCAGCGCTCACACGCGAGCAGAGTCAGCAGCTCTTCGACGAGGTGATGGCAGACTACGCTGATGTGCGCACCAAGCCCGAACGCTACAAGCGTCTGAAAGCCGATCCCTACTACAATGCGTTGCAGATAAAGTACGCCTACGCTGTCACGTGCCATAAGGCGCAGGGCGGACAGTGGGCGCACGTCTACGTAGACCAAGGCTATATGACCGACGAAATGCTCACACCCGACTATATCCACTGGCTCTACACCGCCTTTACGCGCGCCACGGAGAAACTCTTCCTCGTTAATTGGCCTAAGACGCAGACGGAAGAGTAGCGGTTGTAGCCATTCTTTTTTAATATACCTCGAAAAAACACAACTTTTTCTGTAGCAAACCCCACCTTTTGTGCGTCTAAAGAGCAGAAAAAGTAATAAACAACAAGCATATGAACACAACAGAGCAACAATTCTCGCAGCTTGTGAGAGACAACCGTAGCACGATATACGCCGTGTGCTACATGTTCTCCAACGATGCCGACGAGGTGGCAGACCTCTTTCAGGAGGTGCTTGTCAAGTTGTGGAACGGCTACGAGTCGTTTCACGGCAAGAGCGACGTCAAGACATGGATATACCGTGTCACCCTCAACACCTGCATCACCATCGACCGCAAGAAGCGAAGCCGCCGGAAAGCATTGCTGTCAATGGATGTCGACTATTTCAACGATGAGGAGAAGTCAACCGCCCAAGTGCGTATGTTGCATGAGCGCATAGCCCGACTGCAGCCGCTCGACAGAGCCATCGTGCTGCTATGGCTCGAGCAGATCAGCTACGACGAGATAGGCGACATCGTGGGCCTGAGCGCAAAGAACGTATCCGTGCGTCTGGCGCGAATAAGAGTGCAACTGAAGAATATGTCAAACGAATAAAAACAAGACCATTATGGAGAACAATAATCAAAACACCGAACTCGAGCTTATGCGCTCGCAGATGGAAGACTTCAAGGCGCAGCTCGACAAGCAGAAGATAGTGAACGAGAAGATGATTATAGGCTCGATGAAGAAGAGCATGTCGTGGATAAAGCGCTTCGTCTACTTCGAGTGCTGCCTTGTGCCGTTCATCGCCGTGTCGTGGTTCGCTATCAAGGAGTACGCCCACCTCTCATGGCTCAACTACGCCTTCCTCATTACTATGGTTATAGTAAGCGTCATCGCCGACTACCGCATCAATGTTTCGGCTATTAGCGATGCCGACTACAGTCGCAACAACCTTCTCACCACCATCAAGAAGCTCACACGCATGAAGCGTCTGCGCTCTATAGACATGATGATTGAGGTGCCGACATTAGTTCTCTGGCTCTTGTGGAGCGGCATAGAGGCGTGGATGTACATGCCAGCCGACGCGCCCGACTTGCGCGAGCCGCTGTATACGGCGGCATTGTTGGTGGTGTCATCGGTGGCGTCTGCGGTTTGATCTTCGCCTTCCGCATCTTCCTCAAGATGCAGCGCACGAACGACGAAGTGATAAGTCAGATTAACGAACTTAACGCATAAATTTCTCTCTCTTTTCTGCCCAGTACGTTGTGAAGTGTACTGGGCTTTTTTGTTAAGCCTTCTTGAATAGCCGCGCCACGAAGTTGGACCTTCGAGCACCACCATGAAATTCCAGAAATAGAACATCTGCTCATCGTAGACATAGCTGAGCGCTGCGCCGAGGAGGCAGAAGACGAAGCAGGCGGGCGAATGTTTTTTAATTGCATCCATACAGTCGTCCGTAGACACCTTGCGTCTGAAGATGCCCACGATGCCCGCAACGAGCACTACGCCTAACACCACAGCCAAGCCGCACAATGCGTACCAGTAAGCGTCCCACTTGCCCAACAGCGGCTCCAGCGCAAAGAACAAAAGAAAAAGCGCGTAGCCCGCGTTTGCCAATGATACCTTGTTTTTCATATACTTATTACGGTTTGTTTAATTCTGCAAATTTAAGTAAAAGAGTTGTTACCGGCAAGCGCTGCACCGCATTTTTATCCGCGCCACCTTTGCCGAATGGAATTTTATTAATACATTTGCATTAGACATACAGATTATAAACAACAACGATATGAAGACACTCAAGACAATCCTTATGGCTCTTGCGCTCATCGCAGCTCCCGCAGCCATCCGTGCGCAAGCATCAGCTGATGCTCCTGCGGCTACGGTTACAGACCTCGACCAGAAGTACGCCACCGACCTGCTGAAGGCAGGCGCAGACGCGCCCGACATCACGCTGAACACCATCGACGGCAAGCCTTTCGCGCTGAAAGACCTGCGCGGGCGCTACGTAGTGCTCGACTTCTGGGCATCGTGGTGCCCCGACTGTCGCAAGGACTCGCCGTTCATCATGCAGCTCTACAAGAAGTTCGGCGCCAAGGGCGTGGCTTTCGTGGGCGTGTCGTTCGACAAGAACCTCGAGTCGTGGAAGAACGGCGTGGCTAAGCTCGGCATCGAATACACGCAGGTGAGCGACTTGAAGCCGATGCGCGAGTCGCCCGTGGCTGAAACTTACCACGTGAAGTGGATACCTACCGTCTACGTCATCGACCACAGGGCAAGGTGGTGCTCGCCACCGTCGTGTCTGACAAGGTGAGCGCATATCTCCACTCCGTTTACCCCGACTGCGCCGAGTAGGATGACGCTGACAACAGACATATTGCACACATGGTTCAGGCAGTTCAACGCCGATTATTTCGGCGATGAGCTGCCTGTGCCTCGTATTGCGCTGTCGAAGGCTCGCACCCGTTTGGGCACCATGTCGTGCCGCCGTGTGCGCAAGCTGCTGCGCTGGACGTACACCGACTTCACCATACGCATCAGCACCTACTACGAATGCTCGGAGCGCGAGTTTCAGGAGACGCTGCTGCATGAGATGATACATCTTTATATAGCGTATCACAACATCACCGATACATCGTCGCACGGCAAAGAGTTCCGTCAGATTATGCAGCGGCTGAACAGCGAGCACGGCTGGCACATCACCGTTTCGACATCGATGCACAAGCATAAGCTCACACCGTCCCACCCCGATAACTCTCCTGCTTCTTTTCTTGTTCTTGCCCTTGTGCTTGACGATGGCACCCGGATGCTCTCGGTTGTCAATGTGCGTTCGGCATTGAAGGTAGATGCGTTGGCACGCCGCACACATCGCATCGCCGACCATCGCTGGTATATGTCGCAAGACCCTTACTTCCGCGACTTCACCTGCGTGCGTTCTCTGCGTGCACGTCGTGTTTCTATAGACGTATATAACGAAAAAACGGCTGCCATGCAGCCGTTAGCGTTGAAGGAACCGTAACCCTCCGCGCAAGATATTGTTAGAGATACGCCGTTGCGTATCACTTATGGTGTTGTTGTAACCTTTGCGTAGCAGACTGTGCCCCATACCTCTCCATTCAGATTGCAGACCGAACATGTCGAGCATGGTAGGGTAGAGGTCAATCTGGTTTATACTTCCCACGTAGAACATTTCGGCAGCGATGTGCGTGTTGGCTATTATCAGTGGCAGGCTCATCGACCAGTCGTCCATGCCCAAGCTGCCCTCCTTCGGTTCGTGGTCGGAGCAGACTATGAGCACGGTGTTGTCATACTGCCCACTGCGTTTTAGATGGGCTATGTAGCGTTCTATCTGCAAGTCGGTGTAGAAACACTTGTCGAGATAGTGGCAGAATTCTGCAGAGAAGCGACTCGGGTAGTTGAACGGTGACCTCACGGGTGTCTCGGCGAGGAAGTCGGTGTCGTAGCTGCCGTGCATGCTGAGCGTTAGTATTATGTTCATGTATGGTTCTTGCAGTTTTACGTTCTGCAGTCGGTTGAATATCTCCTCGTCTTGACACCAGTAACCGTTCTCGTAGTTGCCCAGTTCTATCGTATGGTCTATGCCGTAGCTGAGGTTAGCCTCGTTCTGATGCCAGAAGAAGCGGTTCGTAGGTATAGTGATATACGTGTGATAGCCCTTCTGTTCGTGCAGCAGTCGGGGCAGAGCCGCCACGCGGTTCTTTATGATGCGCTGCACCGACATCTCCGATTGGAGCGGCAGCAGTCCCGTGAAGTAGGAAATCTGCGCATCGCTCGACTCTCCGCCTCCGCGGTTAGATGTGACGTTGAGATTGTGGTAGTTTCTCGGATCTCTCATCAGCTCGTTGAGGCAGGGGGTCACCTCCTTGCCATCAATCTTCATCTGCGACGCCACCGACAGATACGACTCTACCATGATGAACACCACGTTCGGTTTACCCTTTACGCGTAGCGACTCGGGCAGCGGCTTAGCGTCTGTCGCTTTCTGCTTTATGAAAGCGCCTATCTCGCGCACTTCCGCGTCGCTCAGTTCTACGTTCTTCGATGCACTTGCTATGTTGCCGTACACCTGCCCGAGGAGTATACCGTTGCGCATGATGGCATATTCCTGGTTGAACATGAATTCCAGTTTCGTGTCCTCCCTGAAATCGATACTGTCTATCCATGCTTTCACGTCGTCAGCCGTACGCCAGTGAACGGCAAGTTTCAGCGTGTAGAGCACGCAGGGCAGAACTATAAGTGTCAGCACCCAAAGCAAGTCGCGGCGCGTGCGCTTCTGTTCGATACGTCTAACGCCCCAACCGAACAGAAGTGTCGTAACCACGAGCAGCAGGTCGGTCCAGCAGAATGCGTGTGGCACGTATTGCATCCACCAAGAACCTCTGAAGTTGGCAGCCTCGTCGAGCACATCGGGTGTTATGTAGCGGTTGAAGAAGCGCGAGTAGACCATGTTTGCCACCACGAATACCATCAGTGTAGAGTAAGTGAGCACGAATGCCGACTTGCGCCTGCCCGCCGTGCACAGTAAGAATAACAGCAGTGTAGCCGCCACGTCTATCCATGCGCTCAGAAACGGTCGGGTGCCGCACCACTCGGACGAAATCTTAGAGAAGTAGACCTCGTAGTGCATGTAGCCCACGTTGATATACATAAGAAGGCACAAGAAGAGCATCAGAAGATGCTCTCTTGTGCCTTTTCTATTCAGAATTTCTGCTATATTTTTCAATATTTTGTTGGGTTGTTGCTTGAATAATGTCATTGGGCGGCGTTCGCAATCCGATCGGACGGCGGACGGAATCTGATCGGATGGCGGACGGAATCTGATCGGACGGCGACGCGAGCGGTGGGATTACTTTGCAGGAACCTCTGCAAGAGTTTTCTTAACAAGCTCCCAGAACGGTGCGATTGTCTTGATGAGGCAACGCTCCGATGTGGTGTGAGGCGAGCGCATGGTCGGACCGAACGACACAACGTCGAGGTGCGGATACTTGCCGAGGATGACAGAGCACTCCAAACCAGCGTGGTCTACCTGCTCAATAGCCTCCTCACCGAAGAGTTCGCGGTAGTGCTGCTCCATGAGGTGCAGAATCTCGCTGTCTGTGTTAGGATCCCAGCCGCCGTAGCTGCCGCTCATCTCCACCTTCATGCCAGCCATCGAGAATGTAGACTCGAGCGTGGTGGCGATGTACTCCTTCATACTCTCGTTAGCCGAGCGCGCGAGCAGCTTGAAGTAAGCGTGACCGCCCTCGATGTCGATGATGGCGAGGTTAGAAGAAGTTTCAACCACAGATGGGAATACCGGAATCATGCGCAGCACGCCGTTGTGGCAGCCGTAGATAGCATCGAGCAGGTTGTCCTGAATTTCCTCAGGTGTCTCGAAAGCCGGTGTCTCCACGTCCTCGGTGAAGAACAGTATGTTCTCCTCGATAGTGCGGAACTCGTGGTTGAACAGCTTGCGCCATTCCTCTACGTTCTCCTTCAGCGCCTCCACGTTCTCCTTCGGCAGTGTGAGCACCACCTCGCACTCGAACGGGATAGCGTTGCGCATTGTGCCGCCGTGCCATGTAGCCAGGCGTGCGCCGTACTCAGCGATTGCCTCGTGCACGAAGCGAGCCATGAGCTTGTTGGCGTTGCCGCGACCCTCGTTGATCTCTAAGCCAGAGTGTCCGCCCTTCAAGCCCTTCAGCAGAACCTTAACGGCTGCGTCTTCCTTGTCGGTCTCCACCTCCTTGTAGCGAGTGTGGCTGTGATATCGATGCCACCAGCCGAACCAATCACGAACTTGCCCCATGTCTCAGAGTCGAGGTTGAGCAGGATGTCGCCCTGCAGCTCGTCGCATGGCAGGTCGTTAGCTCCGAACATGCCAGTCTCCTCGTCGGCAGTGATAAGACCCTCAACCGGTCCGTGAACCAGTGTCTTGTCCTCCATGACAGCCATGATGGCAGCCACGCCGATGCCGTTGTCGGCACCGAGCGTTGTGCCCTTGGCACGTACCCACTCGCCGTCTACGTAAGTCTCGATAGGTCGGTCTCGAAGTTGTGTGTTGACTCCTTGCTCTTCTGCGGCACCATGTCCATGTGCGCCTGAAGGATAACACACTTCTTGTTCTCCATACCAGCTGATGCGGGTTTGCGCATCACAATATTTCCGGCAGCATCCTTGAAGCCTTCCACGCCTACGCGTGCTGCGAAGTCGAGCAAGAACTGCTGTACTTTTTCAAGATGACCTGATGGGCGCGGCACCTGTGTCAGTGCGTCGAAGTTGCGCCAGATACACTCGGGGTTAAGGTTTCTGATTTCACTCATAATGTTAAGGTTTTAAGTATGATAATATGTTGAGGTGTTGAGTTGGGGTGTTGTTATGTTGAGGTGGTGAGATGTTGAGATATGTTGTTGAGGTGTTGAGATGTGGTGTTGTTATGTTGAGGTGTTGAGATGGTGACAAATGCATATGTCAACACATCAACATCTCACCACATCAACTCAACAAATCTCACCACATCAACATCACACCATCACACCACCTTTTGTCCTGGTAAAGGACAAAACGGTCCACGCATACACGCCAAGTGCTACGACGAGGAGCGTCTGTACGGAGTGGACAATGAGCACGAAGTTGAGCGCGTCCACGTCGCCAACGCCGTAGAGGATGAGCATCGTCTTCACCGCGAAGTGCCACGGACCTGCACCGTTAGGTGTAGGCACGATGACCGCTATGCTGCCCACGATGAACGTGACGAGAGCACACGCCATACCCAAGTGTGCCGTAGCTCGAAGCAGAAGAACGTGAGATAGTAGTGGAGGAAGTAGCTCGCCAGATGCCTACGGTGAACGCCACGAAGAGCCACGGGTGCTTCACGGTGCGTATGGACATAATACCCTGCCAGATGCCACGTATCATGTCGCGCACCTTATTGTATATGGCGAAACGTCGCAGCATATACCATGCGAGTATGAGCACAGCTATCGCACAAACGGCAGTCACGGCGTAGCCAGCGGCAGAGAATTTAGAGAGGATTGACTCGAGGTTGGTGCCCGTCTCGGTAAAGAACGTGTTGAAGACGTGCAGTTGAAGAAAAAAGGTAATGAGGCGATGAGCATGACGAGAGTAGAGTCGATGGCTCGCTCCATGACCACCGTGCCCAATGCCTTCGGGAACGACACACCGTCGTAGCGTCGCAGTATGCCGCAGCGTGCGAACTCGCCGATGCGCGGCACTATAAGACTGACGGCATACGAGAGGAATATCGAGTTGATGCTCGTCGATGTGCGTGGATTCTCACCGATAGGTCGAGAGTGAGGTGCCAGCGCCATCCGCGGAACATCTGCGCCAGTATGCCGAACGGGAACGATAGCAACATCCAAGTCCAGTTCATGCCGTGCATGAGCGTGTCTGCCACGGTCTTGAAGTCGAAATCGCGGTACATCCAGTAAAGGATAAGTCCGCCGAGCATTATCGACAGACTTACCTTTAATGAGTTGTTTATTAGTTTCTTTATTTCCAATGAACCTTATTTATACATTGATTTTATAAAGTTAGGGGCGTTTAGAATACGAATGTGCGTATGAGATAGTAGCTTACGATACCTGCGAGGTAGCCCACGAATGCTATCCATGTGATGCGCTTCATGTACCATCCGAAGGTAATCTTCTCCAAGCCCATTACTACCACGCCAGCAGCCGAACCGATGATGAGCATCGAACCACCCACACCGGCACAGTAGGCGAGCAGCTGCCAGAAGATGCCGTCGACAGCCATGTCGCCCGTAGGAGCAACCGGATACATGCCCATGCAACCAGCAACGAGCGGAACGTTGTCGACGATGCTCGAGAGCACACCGATGATGCCCGTCACGAGGTAGTGGTTGCCGTCGAAGAAGGTGTTCAGACCGTCGCCTAAAGCGGTGAGCACGCCTACTTCAGAGAGGCACGAAACAGCCATGAGGATGCCGAGGAAGAACAGAATGGTAGACATATCTACGCGCGAGAGCAAGTTGGTAACGCGCTTCTGTGTGCCCTCGTCGTCGTGTCCGCGGTGCAAGTGGCGGTAGAACAACTCAGTGGTTGTCCACAGCACGCCCAATACGAGCAGAATACCTACGAACGGAGGCAAGTGTGTGATACTCTTGAACACCGGCACGAACATCAAACCGCCTACACCAATCCAGAACACAGCCTTACGCTGACGCTCAGTGAAGTCGCCAACAGAAGCGTCAGCGCCCTCCTTTATCTCTGGCATGTGGAGTTCGCCCTTCAGCTGATATTGCAGGATGAACGCCGGAATAATCATTGACACAAGCGACGGCACGAGTATCTCGCTGATTACTCCAACCGCTGTGATTAGCCCCTTGTTCCAAAGCATGATGGTCGTTACGTCGCCGATAGGCGAGAACGCGCCACCCGAGTTGGCTGCTATGATGACGAGCGAGGCGTAGATGAGTCGGTCGTTGCGCTCGGTGACGAGCTTGCGCAGAATCATGATCATGACAATACTCGTTGTGAGGTTGTCGAGTATGGCTGAAAGGATGAATGTCAAGAAGGCGATGCGCCAGAGAAGCGTGCGTTTCGAACTGGTTTTCATCACCTTGCGTACCCAGTTGAATCCACCGTTCTGGTCTACAATCTCTACGATAGTCATAGCTCCCATGAGGAAGAACAGCGTTGTAGAGGTGTCGCCCAAGTGCTCCTGAATGATAGAAGTCACTGCTGCTGCCATACCGCTAAGGTCGCCAGTGTACCCGTGTATAGCGGTGAGATACTGCATCGGGTCGAACATATAGAGCGTCCAGCACGCAACAAACATCAGCAATGCGATGGCTGCCTTATTCACTTTCAACAGGCTTTCGGTAGCTATACACGCATAGCCGAGCACGAACGCCACAATAATCATAATGGTTAGAGTAGTCATGAGTTTTTTTGATTGTTAGCTTTATTTTGTTGTTAATCTTTTTTCTTTCTTGATTTGATCACCTGGCGCTGTGTGATCACTCCGTCGGCATACTCCTTCGGCGACATGCCACGGTTGTTCTTAAAGCATCGGTTGAAGTAAGGCACGTCGTTGAAGCCCACCATGTAGCAGACATCGGTGATGCTGAGCTTACCATCGCGCAGCAGAGAGCACGCGCGGTCGACACGCAGCTTGTTGAGATAGGTGATGTAGGTCTGTCCCGTAGCCTTCTTGAAGAAGGTGCAGAACGACGAGCGGTTCATGCCCACGTGGTTGGCTATCATGTCGATGGTGATAGAACTTGCGTAGTTCTCCAGCGAGAACTCCTTCACCTTATTGATGCGGTCGGATGTGCGGTCGGTTTCGGCGAAACGACCGATTACTATACCATCGCTCTCGTGCTTAGAGAGCAGCAAGATGATGCGGAAGATGTATGGCAGCAACTCCGACATCTTCTCTGTACGCATACGAAGCATCATCTCGGTCATCTCTTCAAGCGTTTTGCCGCTGAATGTGATGACAGAAGAAACTGATTTGAGCTGCTCCAGGCGTTCCGTAATCTCGGGGAAAGCACTCGCACAGCGGTCGATAAACTCAGTCTTGAACGACAATGTGGCATATTCTATTCTGCCGCATTCGTCGGTATAATGGTTGTCGTATGTCCAGCAATGGGGGATGTGCGGCGGAATAAAAGCAAGGTCGCCATCGCTAAATTCACTTGTTTCGTCGCCAAGAGTGCGTGTTCCCCTGCCGTGCACTACATAGGTGAGCTCCCATGTGTCCTGTTTGTGGAGGGATATAACGTCGCTCGGACTAATGGCGACACTGTCAAACTTGTATAAATTCATAATGTTAAATAATAGATACCTTGTTGTTGTTATTATATTAGAGTGCAAATATACGGCAAATAATTCATACTTTTGCATCTTCTTGGTGTTATATTTGCTTATTTAACAATAATAAACAAGCAAATATCATAGTTTAAAATGAATATATTTACATGATGTGGCAACTTGTAATGTTAATTGTTGAATAAATGTTAGCGGTGTAGATTTTTTTTTATATCTTTGTCTGAAGAATACTTAAGTGTAGATAAGTATAGACAAAAAGCTAACTCTATGAAATATTCCGAATACATAAAGCAGATAGAAATCGACTCGTTGTGGAGCGGTAAGCGTCACATCGTGTGGAATCTTGACCGTAAAGTGAATATCCTCAGCGGCATCAATGGTGTCGGTAAGAGTACTATATTAAATAAGGTGATTAGAGGATTGTCGGCAGGTGGCGAGTTTCCGAGCCACATGCTCAAAGGCGTTCGCCTCACCGTTGAGCCGGAAGATGCACGCTGGATACGCTACGATGTCATCCGCTCGTTCGACCGTCCGCTGCTGAACCTCGACGCTGTGGGCAAGCTGAACACCGCGCTTAGCGACCTCACCACCGAGCTCGACCTGCAGCTGTTCTTCCTGCAGCGCAAGTATCTCGACTATCAGGTGAACATCGGCAACCGTATTATCGCCAGCTTGCAGAGTGGCGAGGCTGACGCAGCACTTCAGGCGCAGCAGATTTCCGCACCGAAGACCACGTTCCAGAACCTCATCGACGATCTCTTCTCGCAGACCGGCAAGAAGATTGTGCGCACGGAGAATGAGATACGCTTCTCGCAGATTGGCGAGACGCTAACGCCCTACCAGCTATCGAGTGGCGAGAAGCAGATGCTCGTCATACTGCTCACCGTGCTCGTGGAAGATCAGCAGCCCTACGTGCTGTTCATGGACGAGCCGGAGGTGAGCCTGCACATCGACTGGCAGCAACGTCTCATCGACCTGATTCTCACGCTCAACCCCAACGTGCAGATTATTCTCACCACCCATTCGCCGGCGGTGATAATGAACGGCTGGGCTGATTGCGTGACAGAAGTGTCGGATATAACAGATTGAAAATGGGCAAGCGTCTTAGAGATTGCATAACATCGCAATACATAGGAGCGGCAAACCGTCTGAACTCGAAGAAGGCACGCCGCCGCATCGTGGCTTACGTGGAAAGCTACGACGACATATTCTTTTGGCGCTCCGTTCTCACACGCTTTGAGAATGGTGAACGCTATTTTGAAGTGTTGCTACCTTCGCGTCTTGAGCACCTGGAGCGAGGCAAGAAGGCAGCGATAATGAGCATGATAGCTACGGGTGGAGTGGGCAAGAACATGATAGCGTGCGTTGATGCCGACTACGACTATGTGGCGCAGGGCGCAACGCTCTCGTCGAAGGCGATACTCGAAAACCCGTACATATTCCACTCCTACGCTTACGCTATAGAAAACATGCAGTGCTACGCCCCGTCGCTGCACAACGTGTGCGTAGCCGTCACGCTCAACGATGCGCAGAAGTTCGACTTCGAAGCGTTCCTTGCCGACTTCTCCACAACCATCTTCCCGCTCTTCGTGTGGAACGTGTGGTCATACCGCAACGCTGCAGAACGTCGGTTCACCATCTCCGACTTCGTTCGGTCGATAGAGATGGGCAGTCTGTCGCCCGAGAACGCTTCGGCTGCGATAGCGCAGTTGCGTCGCCGTGTGGCTCACAAGGTGAAGATGCTGCAAAGCCAGCACCCAGGTGCTAAGGAGAGCTATTTGAAGGTGAAGGACTCTTTGCGCGAGCTTGGCATCGTGCCTTCCGAAACTTACCTATATATACAAGGTCATCACCTCTTCGATAAGGTGATTGTGCCACTGATGAAGAAAGTGTGCAACACGCTGGTACGCGAACGCGAGCGCGACATAAGCAGGCAGAGCGTACACGCTACGCAGCAACGCAACGAGCTCTCGTGCTATACGTCGAGCGTTGGCAGCGTGGAGTATAGTCTGCGCCGCAACGTGGGCTATGTGGCATCGGAGCAATACCGTCGCATCGTCAGCGACCTTGAAAAGTTCCTCGACAATACGTCGGATGCTACAACATCACCAACTAATCTCAACACCTCACCATCTCAACACCTCACCCACTCACCATCTCACCATCTCACCCCCCCCTCCACCCCCTCACCATATAATAACATTAACAACAAATACATAAAATGAAGAAAACGACATTAGCTTTAGGCTTATGCCTCGCGCTTGCCACAACCGCAGGCGCACAGAAGCAGGGCGGCATCTCAGCTCGATGCTTCAGCAGATTGAGAAATCGCAGGGTTCAACCGCTACGAACAAGGCTCTGTTCAACGCCGTGGCTTCCAACCGTATTGACAACCTCGCAAAGAACTTCTCAAACCGCAACACGTTCGACACACACTTTAGCGTAGAAACCACAAAACAGTCTATCCACGACCAGAAGAGTTCGGGACGTTGCTGGATGTTCTCGAGCTTCAACGTGTTCCGTGCCGACTTCGCACGCCACCACGCTGACTCGCTTTCGGTAGAGTTCTCTCACGACTATCTCTTCTTCTACGACCAGTTGGAGAAGGCGAACCTCATGCTGCAGGGTGTCATCGACAACGCCAAGAAGCCTATGGACGATGTTCGTGTACAGTTCTTCTTCAAGAATCCGCTTAACGACGGTGGCACATTCTGTGGCGCTGCCGACCTTGCTCCGAAATACGGACTCGTGCCTAAGTCGGTGCAGCCGGAGACCTTCTCTGCCGAGAACACATCCAAGATTTCGTCGCTCATCTCCTCAAAGCTCCGCGAGTACGGCTTGGAGCTTCGCAAGATGGTGGCTGACGGCAAGAAAGCGCAGGCTATCGACGCACGCAAGACAGAGATGCTCTCAACCGTTTACCGTATGCTTGCCATGGCATTGGGCGAGCCAGTGAAGGAGTTCACATACCAGTTCCGCAATCGTTGTGGCGAGCCGGTGGGCGAACCGCGTCGCTACACTCCGCTTGAGTTCTATAATGAGACAGTAGGTCACAAGCTCGCTGGCACATTCATTATGGTTATGAACGACCCGCGCCGTCCGTATCACAAGACATACGAGGTGGAGTACGACCGCCACGTGTACGACGGCACCAACTGGAAGTATCTCAACCTGCCGATGGAGGACATAGCAAAGCTCGCCATCGCTTCGCTTAAGGATGGCAAGAAGATGTACTCGTCTTACGATGTTGGCAAGCAGTTCGACCGCGAGCTTGGCTATCTCGACACCGAGAACTTCGACTACGCTTCGCTCTTCTCTACAACATTCCCGATGAACAAGGCTGACCGCATCGCTACATTCGACAGCGGATCGACCCACGCCATGACCCTCGTAGCCGTAGACCTCGACAAGGACGGCAATCCGTTGAAGTGGAAGGTGGAGAACAGCTGGGGTCCGAACAACGGCGCACAGGGCTGCCTCATCATGTCTAACCGCTGGTTCAACGAGTACATGTTCCGTCTTGTAGTCGACAAGAAGTACGTACCCGAGAACTTGCAAAAGGAGTTCGAGCAGAAGCCGGTTATGGTTATGCCTGAGGACCCGTTGTTCGGTGAGGACGATTAAACAGAACACTTATAATACAACAAAACAACAGAAACAAATACACTATGGAACCATTAAAGTTCAATGCACTCCTTAAGTCAACCATCTGGGGTGGTGAGAAGATTATTCCGTTCAAGCACCTCGACGTGCAGCAGGAAAACGTAGGCGAAAGTTGGGAAATCTCTGGCGTGCCAGGCAACGAGACTGTAGTTGCTAACGGCGAGTACGCAGGCAAGAAGCTCAACGAACTCGTACACGAGCTGAAAGGCAAGCTCGTAGGCGAGGCTAACTATCAGCGTTTCGGCGACGAGTTCCCGTTGCTCATCAAGTTCATTGACGCACGCCAGGACCTCTCTATCCAGGTGCATCCTACCGACGAAATTGCAAAGCGTCAAGGCAAGGAGCGCGGCAAGACCGAGATGTGGTATCTGCTCCCGTCGGATGCTGATGCTACACTGCTCTGCGGTCTGAAGCAGCAAATCACTCCCACCCAGTACGCAGAGATGGTGGAGAACGACACCATCTGCGACGCTATCTCACGCTACGACGTTAAGGAAGGCGACTGCTTCTTCCTCCCCGCAGGTCGCATCCACGCCATCGGCACCGGCTGCTTCCTCGCAGAGATACAGCAGACATCCGACGTGACATACCGCATCTACGACTTCAAGCGCAAGGACAAGGACGGCAACTACCGCGAGCTGCACACAAAGCAGGCTGCAGAGTGCATCAACTACAACGTTGAGAGCAACTACCGCACAGAGTACACGCCGGAGAAGAACCAGGGCGTATCGCTCGTGCAGTGTCCTTACTTCAACACAGCCGTTTACGATCTCGACGAGCCGATGACTATCGACTACTCTGAGCTCGACAGCTTCGTTATCCTTATCGGCTTGAAGGGCGAAGGCACCATCACCGACAACGAGGGCAACGTCACAACGCTGCGTGCCGGCGAGAGCATCCTCGTTCCGGCTACAACCGAGACACTGAAGGTAGAGGGTAATGTCAAGTTCCTTGAGACATACGTGTAGTTGTAACAAACATTTAAATTCTTGATGTAAATCGGCATTTTTGCCTCATTCACTTGGGGGTTATAAATTAAATGCGTAACTTTGCATCGTAATATGTTAGAAGAAACCGATTTTCAACTAACTTATAACTGCTTATTTAGTTACAACTACTACTACAAACAAACACAGACGTGCCCCGATGAGATGTCGGGGCACGTTTTATAAACAATAATCAGTACGCGCAGTTGTAATTAACAACAGCACACACATGCCCCCTTATTAAACTTGAAAATTTAATCAACTAAATAATTATCGCTATGAGATTAATCATTGAAAAGGACTACGACCAGCTCTCAAAGTGGGCAGCTGAGCACGTTATTGAACGTATCAACAAGTTCAACCCGACACCCGATCACAAGTTCGTTCTCGGTTTGCCTACAGGTTCTTCACCAATCGGTATGTACCGCGCATTGGCTGAGGCTTGCAAGGAGGGTCGTGTTTCATTCAAGAACGTCCTTACTTTCAATATGGACGAGTATGTAGGTCTGCCTGAGTCGCACCCGGAGAGCTACCACTCATTCATGGCTAAGAACTTCTTCGACCACGTTGACTGCCCGAAGGAGAACATCCACATCCTCAACGGCAACGCAGAGGACCTCGAGGCAGAGTGCGCTCACTACGAGCAGATGATTGAGGAAGCAGGCGGCATCGATCTCTTCATCGGTGGTATCGGTCCTGACGGTCACATCGCATTCAACGAGCCGGGTTCTTCACTCACATCACGCACACGTCAGAAGACTCTTACAACTGACACTATCGTAGCCAACTCTCGTTTCTTCGACAACGACGTTAACAAGGTGCCGACAACAGCCCTCACAGTAGGCGTTGGCACAGTGATGTCAGCTCGCGAGGTGATGATTCTCGTAAACGGTCACAACAAGACACGCGCGCTTCAGGCAGCTGTTGAGGGTCCGGTTACACAGATGTGGACTATCTCTGTTCTTCAGCTCCACCAGCACGGCATCATCGTAGCAGACGAGGCTGCTACAGACGAGCTCAAGGTTAGCACATACCGCTACTTCAAGGATATCGAGAAGAACAACCTTTAAAGAGTAAAAAAGGAATTTTAAAAGTAAAAGAGTAAAAGGGTAAAAAAGTAAAAAGAAAACATAGCTACATTCATAGCTTGAAAACCTTTTACTTTTTTACTCTTTTACTCTTTTACTTTTACCTTTCAAATACTTCTATGTTTTGAAACTAAAGAAAGTTCTTTTTACTTTTTTACTTTTTACTGTTTTACTTTTAAAACTATGGCAAATACATTAGAAATAAAGAAACTCTCAGCTACTTCTGTCAGCGCAGCAGACATCTGCCGCGTGCTCGATGAGGCTCACATTGGTTTTGTGGCTGTGGGCAACCACTGCTGGGCTGAGGCTTTCCCTTACCGCCCCACGATGGAGGTACGCATGGCTCACAACGGCAAGCAGCTGCTCATCAACTACCGCGTCACCGAGGAGTGTGTGCGCGCAGTTGCTCCACACGACGACGGTAACGTTTGGGAGGACTCATGTTGCGAGCTCTTCCTCTCGCCCGTAGCCGACGGCACCTACTACAACCTCGAGTGCAACGCAGCAGGCACCTTGCTCATTGGCTTTGGTGCCAAGCGCGAGGGACGCGAGCGTGCTCCGCAGGCAGTGCTCGACAAGATCGACCGCTGGTCTTCAATGGGACGCACTCCTTTCGACGACATCGCCGGCGAACGCACATGGCAGCTCTGCCTTGCCGTGCCTGTAGAGGCTTACTATCAGCACTCGCTCCCGTCGTTCGACGGCTTGAAGGTGAAGGGCAATGTGTACAAGTGCGGCGACAAACTGCCTCACCCTCACTTCCTCTCGTTCTTCCCCATCGACCTTCCGAAACCCGACTTCCATCGTCCCGACTTCTTCGGTAGCGTGGAGTTTGAATAATGCTGTCTAACTTTACTCCCGACGCTTGCCAGCGCGAGGTGATAGAGGCGCAGGGTGGATTTCATCTTGTGCTTGCATCGCCTGGTTGTGGCAAGACGCAGATACTAACAGAGCGCATACGCCGTGCCCATGATGTTGAGGGGGTGGCGTATGCCGATATGTTGTGCCTCACGTTCACCAACCGTGCAGCGCGCGGAATGCTCGAGCGCATCAATGCGAACATTGCTGACAGTAGTGTCGGCGACGTGTTCGTGGGCAATGTACACCGCTTCTGCTCGAAGTTTTTGTTTGGAAACGGACTTATAGCAGCCGAGTCGAGCGTCATCGATGAGGACGATGCCATCTCTATCCTTGCGCGATACATGGGCGAGGACGAATATTCGGTGCTTGGCGACTTCAAGCGCCGACGCGAATACTCCGTGATATTCCACCTTGAGAGCATGATGCACCAGATTGCTATGGGGCATCCGAAGGCGTTGCGCACCAACACCGACTGCATCAATGCCGACGACGTGAAGGCGATGCAGCGCATCTGCAGCGTGCGTGGCTGCGCGTTCGACGCGGCGGCGATGGTCGACATATATAATAATGTGGAGACTATCGCGACCTGACCACTGCCGACACCGCCGACTATGGCGACTATCAGATAATACAGCGCCTGCTGCGCAAGATGCAGCTGGCGCAACAGTATCATCAGTACAAGAAGCAGAACAACCTGCTCGACTTCCACGACCTGCTGCTCTTCACCTATGATGCGCTGAACGCCGACGCAGCACAGACCGAGTACAAACGCTACACGTGGGTGCAGGTAGACGAGGTGCAGGATCTCAACCAGTTGCAGTTAGCTATTATAAAGCTCCTCACCGCACGTGCCTACCGCACGGTGATGTTCCTCGGCGACGAGCAACAAGCCATCTTCTCGTTCATGGGCGCGAAGCTCGACACGCTTACTGCACTCAAGCAGCAGTCGGCTTGCCAGCTGCACCACCTCTCGGTGAACCATCGCTCGCCGAAGTATCTGCTCGACATCTTCAACACCTTCGCTGCCGAAGAGCTGCATATCGACTGCGCTGCTGCCCGATGCCGGACTGCAGTTGCAAGCCCCCCTGCTCGGCAACGAGCTGGCATTGCTCTATAGCGAGACCTATGAGCAGGAGGTGCGCGACTGCGTGCAGTTTGTCGACCGTCTCCGCACAATGTTCCCCGAGTCGACCACCGCGCTCATCGTCAATGCCAACCGCGATGCAGAGGATATCAGTGGCGAACTCACACGCCGTGGCATCGGACACTTCAAGGTGTCGGGTTCCGACCTCTTTTCTTCGCCCGAACTGAAGTTGCTGTTTGCGCACCTCGCTGTGCTCAACAACGAGTTCAACTTCCTTGCGTGGGCACGCCTCGTGAAGGGGGTGGGCGTGTACGAGACCAATGCTTCTGCACGCAACTTCGTGCGTGCTCTGTTCGACCGTGCCATCCTGCCGTCCGACCTGCTGCGCTCTGCCGCAGACGAGGCTGAGGGGCAAAACGCCACCACCACCTACTTGCAGCGTTTTGTGCGCAGTTACGAGGAGCAGACCATCGTGGTGTTCGACACCGAGACCACCGGATTGAATGTCTTTGAGGATGATATCCTTCAGATTGCTGCCGTGAAGATGCGCAATGGCGTGGCCGTGCCCGGCTCCGAGTTTTGCGTGTACGTAGAAACCGACCGCGAGATACCAGCCATGCTTGGTGACATTGTAAACCCCATCATCGAGGAGCGCAAGCATCACACGCTGCTCTCGCACCACGCTGCACTCCGTATGTTCATGCAGTATGTCGACGGATGCCGCCTGCTCGGACACAATGCCGACTACGACTGGCACATCCTCGACCATAACCTGCGCCGCTACGCACCGAGTGCGACCTGCACGAGTCGCATGCCGACTATCTCGACTCGCTTCGCCTTGTACGCCTGCTGCATCCCGAGCTGCGCGAGCACAAGCTGAAGTCGCTGCTCACGGTGCTCGGCCTGGAGGGTACGAACTCGCACCTTGCCGACGACGACGTGAACGCAACGCGCAGTGTCGTCGTGCATTGCTACAAACAAGCAAAGGAAAGGGTAGAGGGGCAGCGCACGTTCCTCAGCGATGCCCGTGTGCGCCAGCGTGTCGATATATTGCGCCGCAATTACGGCGAGATATATCGTTCGGCTATCGCACGTCTGTATGTAAGAAAAACATACCCTGTAGAGAATGAAGCCATGGGTATGAAAGAGGAGAACGTTGCGTTGGTTGCCGAGTTGCAACGCTTCTACGACGCGCTCCTTGCCGACAACATGATACAGCCTATTAGCGGCTTGCGCTACGTCACGGCTTATCTCTCTAAGGATATGATTGACAGCACAGCGGAGCCGTCGCTCTACGAGCAACTCTCCAACCACGCCATGGAGATAAGTACGCTGAAGGAAGCCGACCTCTGCGGAAGCAGTAGCATCGACGAGCGCATCTTCGTCACGACAATACACAAGGCGAAGGGTTTGGAGTTCGACAACGTCATCATCTTCGACGCTGTCGACGGACGTATGCCCAACTTCTACAGTCGCAACAACCCACGCCTCTTGGCTGAGGATGCACGCAAGTTCTACGTAGCCCTCTCGCGAGCGCGTTCTCGTCTGTACATATCGCAGTGCATACGTCGATACGATTATCGCAATATGCCGCATGACGTGTTCACGACACCATTCATGCGGCATATAGCTAAGTATTTTCAATCCAATATAAGTTCCACCGGGCAGTGATCGCTGCCGAATACCTCGTTGTGTATAGCGGCACCGGTGATGCGCTCGCGCAGGCGTTCGGACGTGATGAAGTAGTCGATGCGCCAGCCCGCGTTCTTCTCGCGCGCCTTGAAGCGGTACGACCACCACGAGTAGGTAGGGGCGTCGGGGTGCAGCGTGCGGAAGGTGTCGATGAATCCTCGCCGAGGAAAGCGGTCATCTTCGCACGCTCCTCGTCGGTGAAGCCCGCGTTCTTGCGGTTCGTCTTCGGGTTCTTCAGGTCAATCTCCTCGTGCGCCACGTTCAGGTCGCCACACACTATCACCGGCTTCTTTGCGTCCAGACCCTTGATGTACTGCAGGAAGTCGTCCTCCCACTTCATGCGGTAGTCGAGACGGCGAAGTCCGTCCTGCGAGTTCGGTGTGTAGCACGTCACGAGATAGAAGTCCTCCATCTCAAGCGTTATCACTCTGCCTCGTGGTCGTGCTCATCAATGCCGATGCCGTACGTCACGCTGAGCGGTGTGTGTCGCGTGTAGATAGCCGTGCCCGAGTAGCCTTTCTTCTCGGCATAGTTCCAGTAGGATGTGTAACCCTCAAATTGAAGGTCGAGTTGTCCTGCCTGCATCTTGGTTTCCTGTAGGCAGAAAAAATCCGCGTCAAGCGTGCGGAAAGACTCTTCAAAGTCTTTCTGCACGCAAGCGCGGAGTCCGTTTACGTTCCATGAAATGAACTTCATATAGTTCGTTTTTATTTTGTTGTGCAGGTCATCAGAACCTGGCGGAAGTATATGTCTGAGATGAGGTTGCTCTCCTTGTATTCGTCTACGCAGATGCCCGAGAGCACCATGTTATACTCGAATATCTTGTCGACAAAGCTGTTTGAAGCATAAGTGCCGATGTAGCCTGCGAGGTCGAAGATGAAGTACACGTCGTGCGCCTTGCCATTGTAGACGAAGCTCTGCTTGATTGTCTTCGGGTACACCGCAATTTATAGCCATATTGATGTTGGTAGCTTGTGTTTGGCACGAAGTATTTGGAGGTGAACTTCTCCACGGTGTTCTGCGACTCATGTATTGCTGTGCGCAGCGCAGCAAGCTCTTGTGCTCTTGTGCTGTTGTCGTTCTTCGGAATGAAGATAGCCGAGTCGAGTTTGCATACGGGGAAGTCGCGCATGGTGATGGTTGAGTCGGCGGTCACGTTCCAGCTGTAGTGCTTGATTGAGTCGTACTTCACAGCTTTGTTATAGTTCTGGTAGTAGAAGCGTACCACCGAACCGTATGTACCTGCCATCAATTTTTGATAGCTTGCCTGTTCTTCCTTCGTTGGCACCTTGTAGTCGTTGTCGTCATTTAAGCATGATGAGAGTGCGAATGTTGCAACGAACAATGCCACAACAGATAGAATGAAGCTTTTTGTGGTTTTCATTTCTTTAAATTTTAATTGTTTTGTCGAATGTTTTTAAGCCGAACTAAGCCTCTTTAAGCCTTTCTAAGCCGAGGGTTTTAAGCCTTACTATGCCTCTTTAAGCCTTTCTAAGCCGAGGCTTTAAGCCGAACTAAGCCTTACTATGCCTTCTAAGCCCTCCCCGACGGGGAGGGTTGGGTGGGGCTTCAGAACTTGTGCGAGTCGGAGTTGATGAGGTTCATAAACTCCTGGCGCGTCTTCGCCTGCTCGAATGCTCCCGAGAAGTCGCTCGTCATGGTTATAGAGCTTTGCTTCTCCACACCGCGCATCTGCATACACATGTGCTTTGCCTCTATCACAACCATCACGCCGAGTGGGTGCAGCGTTTGCTCGATGCACTCGCGTATCTGCTGCGTGAGTCGCTCCTGCACCTGCAGGCGATGCGAGAAGATATCCACCACGCGTGCTATCTTGCTCAGTCCGGTGATGTATCCGTTCGGTATGTATGCCACGTGTGCCTTGCCGTAGAACGGCAGCATGTGGTGTTCGCAGAGCGAGAACACGTCTATGTCCTTCACCACCACCATCTGGCTGTAGTCTTCTTTGAAGAGTGCGTCCGTCAGCACCTTCTGTGGGTCTTGCGAGTAGCCACGTGTGAGCACCTGCATCGCCTTTGCCACGCGCATCGGTGTCTTCTGTAGTCCTTCGCGTTCTGTGTCTTCGCCCAGCAGATTGATAATGCTTTTATAGTGTGAGGCAAGGTCGTCCAAGCCCTCTCTGAATTCTGGAGTATCCATGTTGAGTTTTGAATTTTGAATTTCTAATATGCAACTGAGATTTTTCCGCGCACGATGCACGCCTGCTTATATCCCAACTTCTTCACCTGCTCCAATATGGCGCTTGCCTCCTCGTATGTGCGGTAGTTGCCCATGCGGCATATCCAGCGAGGCGAGTAGAAGTGTACGTATATCGGTTGACTTGGGAACGCTGCCTTCACTGCGTTGCCAGCCGCTGTGCCTTTATCTTGTCGTTGCGTGAGTTGCCACCGGCGAACACCTGCACTCGGTAGCCGTTCGTCTTGTACGCACGGCGCATCACCTTCTTGCTCGTGTCCACTTCTGGCTCCGTAGCGGTTGCCTCAGTGTCACTGCTGTGCTGCGTAGTGGCTTCGTGTCGCGGTGTGTGGTTGTGGGTTGCACCCTCGTGCTCTTGATGCTTGTTTGTCTTTACTGTGGGCTGCGTAGGTTTGTTTGCTGCTCCTGCTGTTTAGGGTTTACGTTAGCTGTGTTCACCAGCTTGTCTATTTCCTCGCTCAGTGTCACAACCACGCTTCCTTTGCCTGCGGTCTTCTCTTGCAGGTGTTGGGTGTAGGTCTGTGCGTGTGCGATGGTAGTGATGCAGACGATGAGACATGAGAGAATAAAAAGACGTTTCATAGCTTTGTTGGTTGACGAGTTTACAAGTGAGGGGGTGGGTTGGCACCCCCTCGGTGTGTTACTTCTTCCAAGCGTCGATGATGCCCTTGAAGTCAGCGCACTTCAGCGAAGCGCCACCGATCAAGCCACCGTCGATGTTCGGCTTAGAGAAGAGTTCAGGAGCGTTGCTTGCCTTGCAGCTGCCGCCGTAGAGGATAGATGTCTCCTCAGCAGCCTCTGCGCCGTACTTCTCTGCTACTGTAGAGCGGATGTAAGCGAGCATCTCCTCAGCCTGGTCAGATGTAGCGGTCTTGCCTGTACCGATAGCCCAGATCGGCTCGTAAGCGATGATGATGTTCTTCCAAGCCTCTGCGTCGAGGTGGAATACTGAGCCCTCGAGCTCTGCCTTTACAACCTCGTTCTGCTTCTCAGCCTCGCGCTCTTCGAGAGTCTCGCCGCAGCAGAAGAGAATCTTCAAGCCGTTAGCAAGTGCCAAGTCTACCTTCTCCTTCAGAATCTCGGCTGTCTCGCCGTAGTACTGGCGACGCTCTGAGTGGCCGAGGATAACGTACTGAGCACCTGTGCTCTTTACCATCTCTGCCGAAACCTCACCGGTGTAAGCACCCTTAGCCTTGTCTGCGCAGTTCTCAGCGCCGAGGCCTACTACTGTAGAGTCGAGTACGCCAGCTACAGAAGCCAAGTGGATAAACGGAGTGCAGATGATAACCTCACAGTTAGGTTTGTCTGCTACAAGTGCCTCGTTGATTTCCTTTGCGAGAGCAACGCCATCCTGCAGGTTCATGTTCATTTTCCAGTTACCTGCTACAATTTTCTTTCTCATTTTCTTTTCTGTTTTAAAAAGATTAAATATTCTGTTATTGCTTTGTTTGTTTCTAATCCATCTCGACCATGCCCACAGTCGGTCGGCTAAGGTGAGTGCCGAGAGTGGCATGAAGAACGTGAGCAGCACGATGAGCAGACGCTCTGTGGTGCTGTCGTTCTGCGCTTTGCCTATTGTGAGCTGCTGCAGTGGGGCGGTGAGGTCGTCGGTTTGTGGCAGCGCGTTGTGGCTCCACTTGCCTATTATCGTGCCGTCCTTCAGCAGCATCAGCCCGGGTTGCTGCGTATCATTGTCTTCAGCGTTGTCTCGTCGGCGTTGCAGAACTGGTATTCGGCTCCCGTGAGGTCGCGCCAGCGTTCTATCTCGTCGTTGGCTGATGCCGTCACGCAGTAGAAGTCGCTCCGTTCTCCTCCGCGTATTCGTATATCTGGTCGATGTCGCCGAAGTTGCTGTCGTCAGCCACTGCCAGTCGGGGCGATACGAGCAGGAAGGTGTAGCCCTTCTTCGTCAGCACCTGCTCCGTGATGTCCTCGCCCGTGTCGCATGAGGTCAGCGCGAAGTCGTGTATCGGCGGCTCATATCCCTTTTTTGTCTGCACCGTTCGGGTGTCTACGTACTCCCATGTCGAGTCGGGATAGTTGTCGAGCGTGAACTCGCGCGTCTCGCCGTTCTTTCTCAGCAGAAACGTGCTCTCAAACTCCGGCTGCTCTGCGCCCTCGGGTATCTCCATGCCCTGCTTTATGTTCATGCCCACATGGTAGGGTCGGAAGTCGAAGATGGGCAGCGTGTATAGGCAGTAGACGCTTGTTATGACGATGTACGCCACGGTGTAGTAGCGCACTATCCACTGGTTGGAGCGCGATATGAAGCGCGCCATGTCCACCGGCCGCCATGCCACGAGTGCGGCACATGCTATGAGCACTATGTTCTTCAGCAGCGTCTCGCCGTTGGTCAGCTTCAGCGCGTCGCCGAAGCAGCCGCAGTCTTTCACGGGGTCGGCTACGAATATCCACAGCGTGAGCACCGTCATCGCCGCCATAAAGGCGAGCGTGATGCGCGATACGACGTGTCTGCGCACGGCGAACAGCATGAACACGCCCAACGCAAACTCCAATGCACCCAAAGCTATCGCTACGCCGACGAGCGCCCAGTCGGGCAGCAGACCGTTCAGCGACATCGCTGCGGCATAGTCTTTCAGCTTGTAGAGCGTGCCTAACGGGTCGATGGCCTTCACGTATCCCGAGAAGATGAACGTGGCAGCGAGCACGAACCGGCAGACGTTTACGGCTGTAATCCTTAGCTTCTGCATTACTCCGCCATCTTTATCGCTCCGAAGCACGCATAGTTGATGATGTCCATATAGTTGGAGTCGATGCCTTCTGACACGAGTGTCTTGCCGTCCAAACCCTCAATCTCCTTTATGCGTTGTATCTTTGTCAGTATGAAGTCGGTGTAGCTGCTGATGCGCATGTCGCGCCACGCCTCGTTGTAGTCGTGGTTCTTGCGCAGCATCAGCTCCAGGCACTCCTTGGCGTGAACGTCGTAGAGCGCGATAGCCTCGTCGGGCGTTATGTCTACGGTGTCTGTGAAGCCCTTCTCCAGCTGTATCAGTCCGATGATGCCATAGTTGATGAGTGCAATGAACTCCGGCGTATGCCTTCGCCAACGAGCGAAGTGCCCGTTGTCTCGAGCGAGCGTATGCGCTTTGCCTTTATGAAAAGCTGGTCGGTGAGCGACGACGGGCGCAATATACGCCACGAAGCCCCATAGTCATGGAGCTTCTTCGCAAAGAGCGTGCGACACTCGTCCATCACTCTCTTAAACTGTTCTTCTGTCTTTGTAGTATCCATAAATCGGCACAAAAATACAAAAAACTTATGAATTGAGCAAACGTAGTCGTATTTTTACTGCTTCTGCGCTTACTTCTCCGTTTTGCTCTGTTCGTTCTTCTGTCGCATCCTGATCATCTTCACCACACCGCACATGGCGTCGTATCGTGCCTGCAGCGAGTCGCGCTTCACGCCGAGCATGTTGCGTTGGTAGCGGTTGGTAGTGGTGTCGAGCTGCGCTATTGTCTGTTGCAGCAGCACGTCGGTGGCTGCCACGTCCGCCTGCGCCATCTTCAGCGATGCGTTCTGCCACACCGTGAGTGCCTCCTTGCGCACCTCTATGGCGGTGGGGTAGCGGTCGCGCAGCAGTGTGATGGAGTCGAGCGTGGCGCGGTAGTTGCCACTCTCGTAGAGCGTATGTATGCGTGTGAGCATCTCGCGTGCCAGCTCGTCGTCGGTCTTGGCGCACGAAGCGAGCGTCAAGGCGATAAGTGTTATGAGTGTTAATTTCTTCATTGCTCGGCAAAAGTACAACAATTCTGCGTATTGGCGACGTAACCGCTACCTTATCTTCCGGTGACAGGTAATCATCACTACGTACCAACTGACGAACACGCTCTGCAACTTTGTTCCATTTCAATAAAACTGTTACATCCGGATTTCCGATTTTTCCTTTACTCAATCGCAAACCTTTCG
>ENA-OQHY01000240-OQHY01000240.1-human-gut-metagenome-genome-assembly--contig:-NODE-240-length-32045-cov-2.406040_pt1 | contig 32045 bp, 38 predicted proteins | sample MGYA00242570_ERZ504733 | MGnify/ENA primary metagenome ERZ504733 (study PRJEB26092, sample SAMD00036219) | human gut metagenome | host: Homo sapiens | study: EMG produced TPA metagenomics assembly of... | reverse complement strand
TGCCAGAGAAGAAATCGCCAGACTTCGGATGTGTAATTAGGATTTTTAATTTGAAAACAAGCAAGGTGTAAAATAGAAAAATATACACCTTATTTTACACCTTTTGCGGACGACATTATGCAAATATAAACAAAGTTATGCCAAAAAGCAAAAATTTACAAAAGGCTTACGAAGCCCGAAATACCAAGAAAAACTAAGAAATGCGAGGTTATGCAACAATGATAAAAATACTCTTCATCTGCCATGGCAACATCTGTCGCTCCACCATGGCAGAATATGTAATGAAAGATTTAGTAAAAAAAGCGAAATCTGGAGTCATCTTTCTACATCGACTCTGCCGGAACCAGTAACGAAGAAGATGGCAATCCGGTACACTATGGGACACAGAACAAATTAAGAGAAGAAGGAATCCAGTGTGGGAATCACAGAGCACGTCAGATGACGCGAAAAGATTATGAAGAGTTCGATTACCTGATCGGCATGGAACAGTGGAACATTCGCAACATCAACCGCATCATCCGGAAAGATCCGGAGCATAAAGTACATCTGTTACTGGAATATGCAGGAGATGCAAGAGATATTGCAGATCCGTGGTACACGGGGAATTTTGATGTGACTTATGAAGATGTGAAAGAAGGCTGCGAGGCATTCTTGCAATATCTGATTGAGAATGAACCATTATATTAGAAACAATAGGAATAAACAATAAAAAGGAATCATCTTAAGTATTCAGATAATTTTGCATACATTTGATGATTCCTTTACATTTTTTTGGAAATAATTTCATAGAATTTAACGTGATATAACTCCGGGTACGATTTTACATAGATTTAACATAGATTTGATATAGGCTGCATACACCTTCGTTACAATAAGCCCGTAACGTCGAGGGGACATCATATGCTCGAAAGAAGCTGCCGGCGGCAGGTTCTATAGAAGACGAATGAAGGAGAATGGAAAAATATTATGAATGAAAAATTGCAGATAATATTCGGACTTTTAGGAGGTCTGGCAGTCTTTATTTATGGAATGAATATGATGAGTGAGTGCCTGCAGAAAGCGGCAGGAGAAAAGATGAAAAGCATCCTGGCACTTCTGACTAAGAACCCGGTACTTGGGGTTATCGCAGGTGCACTTACCACAGCAGTATTACAGAGCAGTAGTGCGACAACCGTTATGGCAATCGGATTTGTCAGTGCGGGGCTTATGAGTCTGCCACAGGCAATCTCAATCATTTTTGGTGCGAATATCGGTACGACAATGACGGCGCAGATTATTGCATTTAAGATCAGCGATTACATTTATATCATTATTTTTATTGGATTTATCATTTCGTTTATTGCGAAATCTGAAAAAGTGAAAAGTATCGGTCAGACAATTTTTGCATTTGGTCTGTTATTCCTTGGAATCGAGACCATGGGAGATGTCATGAAACCGCTGGCATCCAGCCCGGTGTTCACGGATCTGATTGAAAGAGTGGCACATATTCCGGTACTTGGTGTATTTGTCGGAACGCTTATGACACTGGTAGTACAGAGCAGTAGTGCGACGATCGCAGTATTGCAGAACTTTGCATCACAGCCGGGACCTGACGGTGTGACAAGTATGCTTGGACTTGCAGGAGCAATCCCGATCCTGCTTGGAGATAATATCGGTACTACAATTACAGCACTTCTGGCAAGTATCGGTCAGACAAAAGATGCGAAACGTACCGCAGTTGCACACTGTATTTTCAACATTTCCGGATGTCTGTTATTTATCTGGTTTGTGAAACCATTTGCAGTACTGATCCAGCACATTTCTCCGAAAGGACCGGAGATTGAAGTGATCTCAAGACAGATTGCAAATGCACATACATTATTCAACATTATAATGACACTTATATGGGTCTGCCTGATCAATGTGATGGTAAAGATTGTTATGACGCTGATTCCGGACGGAAAGCAGTGATATGGATCCTGCAAAACCTGTATTTCTGGATGACAAGATCATCAGTCAGCCGGCAGCAGCACTTCAGCTGGTTGCAAAGGAAATCCTTCGTGTGAGTGAAATGGTGAAAGTGGTTGTGGCAGATACGATCACAATCGTCAAAACAGAAGACATGAATGAACTGGAACCATTGCAGGAAAAAGGAGTACAGATCAAGAAACTGACGGATCAGATCACAGAATATCTGGCCTCCCTGTTCTCCGCCGGAACAATGACAGAGCAGCAGGCAGCACAGACGGCGAGTCTCATGTACATCTTGAGCGATGTGGAACGTATGGGAACGCTGAGTGTAGAAGTCGCAAAATGTGTACGGGAAAAGGTAGACAATCGGTACAAATATACGCCGGAAGCGATGGATGAACTGCATAAGAGTCTGAAGACACTGGAGAAGATGTTCAATGATTCACTTAAGGCATTACAGGGAGATGAGTCAGTGCAGATCGAGAAGCTGATAAAACGGAAAGATAAGATCATGGATCTGGATCTGAAGATGAGAAAAGCGCATGTACAGCGTGTCAATAAAGGAAAATGTAAAGCAAGCCTGACAGCACCATTTACAAATATCCTGCATCTGATTGACCGTATGGGAAACAGTTGTGTTAACCTTGCGGATGTTGCGTCAAATGAAATCAGTCTGAATTATTTTATGGTAAATTAAGAATATGAGAGAAAGAAAAGCCTTTGCGGATATAAAAATGATATCTGCAAGGGTTTTTTAGTCTAAAGACATAAAAAATAAAATTTGAGAAATACTATAAAAGAAAGATCCTGTAATGAAGAAAGAAAAACTATAAAAAGATAGCAGACTATCTAAAAAAGGAGGAAATATTATGGACACATCAACATATGAGATCCTGAAAGAGTGTAATTCGGGCTGCAGGATGGCAGTGAACAGCATCGAGCAGCTGGTAGTATATCTGAAAAACCAGGAATTGCAGGAGTTATTCTCTAAATATAAAGAAGATTATGAAAAGATGGAGAGAGAATCGATAAGATTATCAGAAGGAAAACTTCAGGAAGAAAAGTTTTCAGAAAAGGCAGCAGAGACATTTGCATGGATCAGTGCCGAAGTAAAGATGATGTTCAATGACGACACTTCGAAAATAGCAGAAATGATGATTGATGGTGCCAATATGGGAATAAAATCCATTACAGAGAAATTAAATCGTTATTCGGAGGCAGAAAAAGAAAGCATTTTACTGGCAAAAAAATTTGAAAAGACGTGTGAAAAACTGATTCAGGATATGAAAAAATATTTGTAGAAAAACAAAAAGCCCTTAGAATTTATGAAAGATATATCAGAAAAAAGATTAAGTAAAAAGTTGACCGTTTGCTCACAAAAAATCCACTGTCTGAGCCGAATGTCGAGTTTGGATTTGTGAGCTTGTTTTAGGTCAACTTTTTTGCTTTAGAATTTCCCCTCGGTGACAGCCGCCATAATGCATTAAATAGAAATTCTGGAATAAAATCCCATCCTCCTACATAAGAATACTATGAGGGTAAAGAAAAACAGCCACATTCAAATGAAACAGAAATGGAGGAGCGTTATGGGACATACTATCAGCCAGAAGAGCATAAAGAAAATCATTACTATACTGACGGCTGCGATCCTGGTACTGCTGCCCGTGGGAGGGAGTATCAGGGAGGTGCATGCCGAGGGAGAAGAGTCGTCGGATTCTGGCATGTCTCTGGAGCATGAAAAGACGGTGACAGAGAATGCAGATGGAACCTACGATCTGAAATTGACAGTAAAAGGAAAAGTAAACAGCGAGTCTTCGAAAGCGCCGCTGGATGTCATCTATGTCTTGGACAGATCCGGAAGTATGGCTTATCCGATGGATCGTGACAGTCAGAATAGCTGGGAAAATAACGGGGAAAGAAGGAATGCGGCAAGTCAGGCAATCGACAGCATGACGAATACACTGGCGGCTAATGAGAATCTGGATGTCAGATTTGCGCTTGTGACGTTTAGTGGAAATAAGAGTGACTACTGGCTTGGTGGATACAGGGATGAGGCATGGAATGATGCAGAGATTGCTGTAAACTGGACGAATCAGGCATCTGCGATCATGAATCGGACTTCTCCGAAATCGGACGGCGGAACCAATTATCAGGCCGGGATCAGAAGTGCGAAAGGACTGCTGAATGGGAAAAGACAGAATGCCAAGACAGCAGTAATCTTCGTATCTGATGGAGATCCAACCTTCCGATATGGATCAGACGGTTATACAGAAGGCAATGGAAGCAGCGACGAAGATGGGAAGAGTCTGAAGGCAGGAAAAGATGCAGTCGCTGATATGCAGACCGATTATTTTTTCACGGTCGGTGTAGGACCGTCAGGGAATTACAAAAAACTTACCGACTTTGCCAATTCAGCAGTCAAAGCCGGAAAACATGCATCTTATGCCGGAACAACGCTGGCGAATCTGAACAAGGCATTCGATGACATTCAGAAACAGATCACAGAACTGGCATGTACAAATGTCACGATTTCCGATCCGCTGAGTGAGAATGTTGAGATGGTGAAGGGAGCAGATGGAAATGTCCTTGCACTACAGGTGCAGATCTTTGATGCATCCGGAAACCCGGTTAATGCAGCAGATCTTGGAATCACGGCTTCTTATGATTCTGCATCAAAATCCGTTAAAATGCAATTTCCGGCAGACTATAAACTGCAGGAAGGCTATACCTATGAAGTCATTGCCAAGATCCAGCCGACAGAAACGGCATATGAAAAATACAGAACATCAGGCTACACAGATCAGCAGATGCAGGAACCGGAACATATGCAGGAGGCACCGGATTCTATTCGAACCAAAATGAACATGCAGTACTGATGTACAAGTATGGAGAACAGAACTATACAGAATATTACAAGAAACCAGTCATAAAAGTGCATCCGGGCAATTTAAAGATTTCGAAAGCCATTACAGGATTGGAAGATAACCCAGAAGCATTGCAGAAGGTATTAAAGAATCTCTCCTTTACCTGTGCGCTGACGAAACCAGACGGAAAACAGAGACAAAAGAACTGAAGTTGAATACAGACGGACTGGTATGGAATGCAGAAAACAACGCATACGAATATACATTTACCAATCTGACACCGGGAACAACATATAAGGTAAATGAAAATGATGCCGTACCTGATGGATATGATCTGACGGTATCACCGGATACAAAGGAAATATCCGGGCAGATTGCAGGAAGTACAACATCGGAAGCAAAATTCGTCAACCGGTATATCCGGAGTGACCGCGTACTGACGATTGCAAAGAGAGTCGGCGGCAACATGGGAGACCGTACCCACGCCTTTCGGTTCCAGGTGCAGACAAAGCTGAACGGGAAATCCTATACAGGTGGAATCAGCTATGTGAAATATGACGCACAGGCAATCCAGTCAGTGAGGAAGAATTAAAAAACGCAAGTTGCGGTAGAAAATGGAGTCTATACATTCCAGCTGAGGCATATGGAAAAAATCGAGATGACGATGCCATATGGTGTAGAATATATCGTTTCCGAAGAACCGGAAGACTATGATGTGCAGATTACAAAAAAAGTTTCGGAAGAAGAGGAACAGAAACTGGACAATGGTAAAAAAGAACTTTCGGATATGCTATCAGAAAATACAGATCTGACATTTACGAATACGAAAGAAGTACAGCCGGCAACCGGAATCCGGCAGACTTCGGCTCCGTATATGGTCATGACAGGGGCAGCATTCGGAATGCTGGCATTTTTCGGACTGGTATACGGAATCCGCAAATGGGGAGATCCGACAGGAGAATAACATCTGACAAGGAGCATATATGAAAGAAAAAAGAGAGATCATACTGTTCTTTACCCGTTTACTCATGCTGGCAGTGATGCTGGCGGTCCTGTTTGGCGTGATTTTTGGAATGACTCTGCGAAGAATCAGGATATGTCCCGAAAATATGTGCCGGAGATCTGCTCTTATATTACAGGCTGGAACGGAAATATTCCGACCGGGATGTTGTGGTATTTCAAAAAGAGGGGACATTGTATACAGGGCGTATTGTGGCGAGAGAGAAAGATAAGGTAGAGATTACAGACAAAAATGAATTGAAGATCAACGGAAGCATTGTGAATGAGCCGGATATTTTTTATAAGACACCGGCCTATGTGGATGGCATATCCTATCCGGTGAAAGTAAAGAAAGACCAGTATTTCATTCTGTGTGATTTCCGTGAAGGTGCAAAAGACAGCAGATACTTTGGTGCGGTCAATGCAAAGGATATAAAGGGAAGAGTGATTACCGTCCTTCGCAGATCGAACCTGTAAAATCAGTAACATGATTGCAGAACATGGAAAAAGAAAGGAAAAGAAATGATGGAAAAGAGAATGTTAAAAAAAGTATCCACTGTTACGGCTGCCGGAATAATGATGACAGCAATGCTCGGAATGCAGGTGTCAGCGGCAGAAAGTTCAGATAGCGAAACTGAAGTTAAGAAAACTCCGATGATCACAAAACAGATTACGAAGGAAAGTAATATATATGCACCGAAGACTACATTTAAATTTACCGTTGCTCCAGGAACGGCAGTGCCGGCAGGTGAGAATCAGGAGGCAATATATGCAGGACCGGCAAAGGGGGTAACTTTGGATGAGGATGTCATTGCATCGGTACCGGCGGACAGCGATATTGGAAATGAGAAAATTACAGTAGGAACGACAAAGCTTAATGTTAATGAATCTGTATTCACAAAAGGAGAGGATGCAAAACCCGGAATCTTTCGCTATGTAGTAAGTGAGGTTGCAGCGGACAAGGACGGAAATGCGTATGAAGGTGTTGCTTATACCACAGAACAGAAGTATTTTGATGTGTATGTAACATCCGATGATGACGGAAATCTGGAAGTCAGCTCTTATCTGTTTGCAGATAAAAATAATCCGGAGTCAAAGGGTGAGGGAGTTTTCACGAATGATTACAGCAGTCAGCACAATACTTTGAAAGATCTGACCGTAAAGAAAGAGGTTACCGGTAATCAGGGAAATCGTAATAAAGACTTTAAATTTACTATAAAAGTAGACGGAGCAGCAGGAGAGCAGTATTATGTAACATTTTCAGATGGAAAAGCTCCGACCACACTGGTGTCGGGAGAGGCTAAGACAATTACATTGAAAGATAATGAGACAGCAAAGATCTTTGGATTGTCAGAGACAGATGAATATACGGTAACAGAGGCTAGTTATGCAGATGATGGCTATACAACAACCATTGATAATGTAAAGACATCGACGACAGCAGGAACAATCGCAACCGGTGCAGGAACAACCGCAGACAATGGCGACAAGAACATTACTGTTGTAAATGATAAAACAACAAACTCTCCAACCGGAATTTTCCTTCATATTGCTCCATATATCGCACTGATCGGTGCAGCAATTGCATCCAGCCTTCTGTTCTTCAGAAGAAAACGTGTAAAAGACATGGATATTGACTAATCGGTTGGGCGAAAAAAGCAGATAGAAGATATAAGAAAGCATTAGAGAGGAAGTGGCGAAATGAAAAAGGCAGCGATGGCAGCAAGAGTAGGTAATCGGATACTCAGTATCATGGCAGGAATCCTGATCCTTCTGATGCTTTCTTATGGAATGTATTCGTTATGGGATACTTATAAGATCTATGCCAATTCATTTGCAGATGAAGAACTGTTGAAGTTTCGGCCGACAGATGATGGAGAGGATAATCCGACGCTGAAAGATCTGAAAAAATTGAATCCGGATGTGAAAGCCTGGATTCAGGTGCCGAAGACCAACATCGATTATCCGGTGGTGCAGGGGCAGATGATATGGAATATATTAATAAGAATGTATATGGGGAATTCGAACTGTCGGGAGCAATCTTTCTGTCATGCCTGAACAAGGATGATTTCTCCGATCCATATAATCTGGTCTATGGACACAACATGAAAAATGGTGGAATGTTTGCGGATGTGGTAGATTTCACGAATAAAGAATATTTTGAAACGCACCAAAAAGGAAAGCTCTATCTGACAGATGCAACACGGAAAATCTGGTTCTTTGCCTGTATGAAAGTGACTGCAGCGGATGCAAAGATTACCATCCGGATGGATACCGCAAGGAGAATCTGAAGGATCTGCTTGATTATATTCAGGCGAATGCAGTCCAGTATCGTGATGTAAATGTGGCGGATGAGAATTCGCTGATTGCTTTATCAACGTGCTCGGAGGCAGAGACGAATGGTCGTGTAGTTCTGATCGGGAAATTAGAGAGGGAGGTGGCAGAAAAACAGTGAAGATTCTAAGATATAGAAGTGTGAAGAAAATAGCAGCTGCGGGCGTAATGTTATTTATGTGGATAGGCAGTACAATGGCAGTTCCAGTGTATGCCGGAACACCGAATGTGGAGATCCAGATTCCGGTAAGTGTACAAGGTGCGGCAGGAACAATCGTGCTGGAGCCGGAGAAAGCTGGCATACCAGTGCCGGACCGGACAGAACTTCAGATCGGAAAAAACGAGAGGCAAAGCTTTGGACCGATATGCTATGAAGAACCGGAAGATTATCACTATAAGATTTATCAGAAGTCCGCTAATGTGACAGATGTTACTTATGATACGGCAGTATATGATGTGACGGTACGGGTAACCGGTACAGAGGCAGGTGAACTGGAGGCTGTGGTCTGGTGTGAAAAAGAAGGAACAGAAGGAAAATCGGACGAGATCATATTTACGAATTCGGGAAAAGAACAGGCGCCGGAGATAGCTCCGACGGGGAAAAACGGCCATTTACCGGAACTATCCGGTCAAGACAGGAGATGTAGCACCGATTGCAGTTCTGGCAGCAATGTCCGGTATATCGGCCGGAGTTCTGACCGCAGTAGAGAGATGGAAGCGGAAAAAAGAAGATTAAAGAGTCAGGAAGAACAGGTCAGGCAGGAGTGCGGGACCTGTTCTTTTTCGACTGTGATTACAACCGTTAGAAACAGAGTAACATGCATAAAGTATACAATGAGCGCCAGCGTTTTGTGATTTTACACAAAACGGAAACTCCGGATTTATTACATATGCTAAAATAGGAAGATGTACGCTTCCTGTAGATGTAAGAAACAACGCAATCTTCCATGCAGGACCGATCATCCGTCCACTGGAAAATGACAAATTCGAAATGGTATCTGTAGGACCGACAACAAGTATGAGAATGGAAAAATTCGAGTACGAATTCGTAAAAGAGACTGGTGTACGTGTGATTATCGGTAAAGGTGGTATGAAAGAAAATACAGAGCGCGCATGTAAAGAATTCGGACCACTGATCGTATCGATCGATGCAAACGGAGATAACTTCCTAAAGAGCCCGGGGGGTTGTTGACTATGAAAGCCTGCATACGGAATTTCGCTCGACAAGTCTGACATCAAGCGTGATGTTCTCACTTGGCTTGTCAGGTGTTGCAATGTGTTCGAAAAGAATATTACAACTGGTTTCTGCCTTACGGAAAATATCCTGATGAATGGTCGTAAGCTTGTCAGAAAAGTACAAAAGGACGGAAGATCGTCAAAACCTATAAACGACAGGCGGGAAGGGATATCCCATCCTTTGTTGGAAGCAATATTGATCAGTTGTAAGGCCGTCTCATCGGAAAATACAAAAAGACCTGTCGGTGGGCAGGAATCGTGCGAAATAGAATCGATGATATCCTGCGGATCCATATGTTCCAGATCGTAGACATGTTTATCGAAAAGTGTTATCTGATGAGCCAGTAAGGTATCAGAAAAGCCTTGATAGCGTTTGGAAATAACCCCTCCTGTTTTCGTAAAAGGACCGACAAATCCAAGTGTTTTATGACCATTTTTAAGAAAATATTCAGCTGCAAGTTGTCCGCCTTTGTAATCATCGATTCCGATATTAATAAGTTGCCGTACATTACTGTAACTGTCTATAAAGACCAGAGGAATTTTGTTCCTGTTTTGAATTTTTTGAACCTCTTCGTCAAATACTCCAAGGAAAATGGCACCCTCGGCATTCCAGGAACGAAGACGAAATGTTATGTCTGAAAAATCCTGAACGAAATGAATCATGACATAAAAGCCACGCTTTTGTATTTCTCTTGTAATGAATCCTAAAAAAGAAGCATTATAAGGATCAGAAAGCGGATGAAACGTATTCGAATCTCTAAGGATAACAGCAATTATCTGAGAAGATTTAGCAGCCAGACTTCTTGCGGACGAATTGGGAATATATCCCATTTCATCCGCGAGAGAACGAATTCTTGATGCAGTTTTTTCAGATACTTTTCCTTCCTTACTATTCATAACACGTGACACGGTCATCATACTGACACCGGCACGTTCTGCGATATCTTTTAAAGTTACCATAAATAATCTCCCGACAGGTTAGCGTTAATCTAAAATATATGAATTTATTATATCAAAAAAAGGATATATCTTATAGATTATTCTAAAAAGAAATGAAAATACGTAATAACATACAAAAAATATCGCTGGAAATTAGACAAAATAGAGAAAAAAAGTGTATTTAAGTTGAAATGTTGACAGATGAAATTGAGAGTGCTAGTTTTGTTAATGAGGTTAGCGTTAACAATATTTTGGAAGTATTGCAAAAGAGTATGAAAAAATTCATCCGAATGTAAAAATCAATATCATCAACAATCCATGGGATGGATTTTGGACAAAACTGCCACTTGCCTTACAGAAAGGATCAGAAGGGCCGACACTTTTTAATGTCATAATAGCTATCAGCATCTGATTCTTCCTTATATGGAACCGTATGATATTGATAAGAAGGAGATAAGAGATGGAAGAATTATATAGAATAAAAACAGAAGGGCATGCGGAAGACGCAGCGATTATCCAGGGAGAAAAATATAGATTCACAGTATTAACAGAAGAAATGATAAGACTTGAGTACTGTGAAGATGGACAGTTTGAAGACAGAGCAACACAATGTGTGATAGATCGTAAATTCAAAGTGCCAGAATATCAGGTAATAGAAAATGAGGAATCACTGGAGATTATTACAGATAAGATTCATCTTGTTTATAATAAGCAGAAATTTACCGATTACGGTCTGTCGGTTCAAGTCAGAGGAAATATCAGTGTCTACCATAGCATCTGGCATTTCGGAGAAGAGGCAACAGATCTCAGAGGAACAGCAAGAACGCTGGATGAAGCAGATGGTGCGATTGAGCTGGAGCATGGAATCATCTCAAGGTTTGGTTATGGAATTTTAGATGACAGCAGGTCACTTGTAATAACAGAAGATGGATGGGTAGAGCCGAGAAAGGAAGATTGTATTGATATTTATTTCCTGGGGTATGGACATGAATATGAGCATTGTCTGAAAGACTACTATCATCTCACTGGAAAGACACCGTTGCTTCCACGGTATGCACTTGGAAATTGGTGGAGCAGATTTTACCGTTACAATGATCAGGAATATAAAGCATTGATGACAAGATTCGAGAAAGAAGAAATTCCTTTTTCCGTATCTGTGATTGATATGGACTGGCATCTGGTTGATATTGATCCGAAATACGGAAGCGGATGGACAGGCTACACATGGAACAAAGAACTGTTCCCGGATCCGAAAGAATTTATGACCTGGCTCCATGACCATGGATTAAAGGTAACATTAAATGTGCATCCCGCAGGAGGCGTGCAGGCTCATGAAGAAAATATAAAGAGATGGCAGAAGCTATGGGGAGAGACTGGGAAAAGGAAGAGCCTGTGAACTTTGATGTTACAGATCAAAAATTTTTGAAAGCTTATTTTGAATACTTACATCATCCAAATGAAGAAGAGGGAGTGGATTTCTGGTGGCTGGACTGGCAGCAGGGAGGACTGTCTAAAATACCGGGACTGGATCCGCTGTGGATGTTGAATCATTACCATTATCTGGATAGTGGAAGAAGAGGAAAAAGAAGATTAACATTTTCCAGATACGCGGGAATGGGAAGTCACAGGTATCCAGTCGGATTTTCCGGAGATACGATTATTAGCTGGGAATCTCTGGCATTTCAGCCATATTTTACAGCGAACGCAAGTAATGTGGGATATGGGTGGTGGAGTCATGATATCGGCGGCCACATGAAAGGATACAGAGATGAAGAATTGTCCACCAGATGGATACAGTTTGGTGTATTCTCTCCAATTATGCGTCTGCACAGTTCGAATAGTGCATTCACCGGAAAGGAACCGTGGAATTATAATGCAGTATCGGAAAATATTATGAAACGCTATTTGAAGCTTCGACATGAAATGATTCCATATCTTTATACGATGAATTATCATCCTCTCATGACGGACAGCCATTGATACGTCCAATGTATTACCTGGAACCAGAGCAGCCGGAAGCATATGAAGTGCCAAATGAGTATTATTTTGGAACGGAGTTGGTTGTATGTCCGATTACAGAGCCGACGGATAAAGCAGCTGGGACAGCGTGTGTAAAAGCATGGATTCCGGAGGGTAAATGGTATGATATCTTTAGCGGACTGAAATATGACGGTGGACGTATGCTGGAACTTTACCGGTCGCTGGAGGATATTCCGGTACTGGCAAAGGAAGGTGCAATTATTCCGTTGACAGATCTGACAGAGTATACGAACAGTGTGGAAAATCCAAAAGAACTTGCAGTTAAGATCGTTCCGGGCAAAAAGAATGCATTTATACTGATGGAAGATACAGGAGATACATGTGAAGATAAAGAAGAAAATTGGGCGCAGACAAAACTGGAATGGATAAATGAAAATGAATTTATAATCCATCGGCAAATGGAAATCTTGATGTTATTCCAAAGCGTAGGACATGGAAAATGGAATTTTATGGAATTGCGGATGTGGATAATCTCGAGGTTACAGTTGGAGGAAAGGCGATAGAAACAGAAAGAATATATGATGAAAAGCGTCATATATGTCAGGTAAATATTCCGGAAACGGAAGTAACAGAACAGATCACGATAAGTTTTTCTAAAGGATACCTTTTGAGGGAAAATAATAAACCAGCAGAAATATTTGCATTATTATATCAGGCAAAAATCGAATATGAAGTAAAAGAAAAGATATATGCTTATATGAAAGAAGGAAAAACATCCAGTGAAGTGCTTGGAATTATACAGGCTATGCATCTTCCGGATAGTGTATATGGAATGTTAAGCGAAGTATTGCTGGCTTAGTTAATGAAAAAATTATGAAAATCTACAAAGCCGGACAGCTTGAATGTATTGAGATAAAAATTGTGTTATACTGTGTAAAGTTGGAAAGAGAGGTAGCATAATGTTATATACAATACCAGACTATTATCATGAATTTTCCTGCATTGCAGGAGAATGTGAAGATACCTGCTGTGCCGGCTGGCAGATTGTGGCAGACGAAGCAGCACTGAAAAAATATAAAAAAGTAACCGGATCATTCAAAAAAAGATTAAGACGATCTATTAACTGGAAAGAGGGAACATTTAAGCAGGACAAGAATAAGAGATGTGCCTTTTTAAATGATGAGAATCTCTGCGATATGTATACTGCGCTCGGTGAGAAGAGCCTGTGCAGAACCTGTAAGATGTACCCGAGGCATGTGGAAGAATTTGAAGATGTCAGGGAGATGACACTGTCTGTATCCTGTCCGGAGGTGGCAAGGATTCTGCTTGGTAAAAAGGAACCGGTGCGTTTTCTGACTTATGAAAGTAACAAGGAAGAAGAATATGATGATTTTGATCCGTTTCTGTATTCGAAACTGGTAGATGCAAGAAAAGTGATGATCGATATCCTTCAGGACAGAAGCAAGAAGCTGAATCTGAGTGTAGGATTGGTGCTTTCAATCGCCCATGATCTGCAGGTGCGGATCAAAAGAGAAGATATATTTTCCATAGATGATGTATTTGAAAAATATCAGACAGAGAAGGCGATTCGGTTTGTGGAAGCAAAATTATCAGAAGATGAGGACTATGCATTTACTAAGAAAATGTTCCAGAATCAGTATCTGATGGAACGCTTAAGGGATGACTGGGAACCACATCTTCTTGAGGCAGAAAGTTTACTCTACGGAGATATTGGTTGCAGCGATAGTGAAGAACAATGTACAAAGTACAAAGAACAGTATACAAAGAATAAGCAGGAATTCCACACATGGCTGAATACACACATGCCGGACTATGAAATCTGGTATGAGCAGCTCCTGGTATATTTCATCAGTACCTATTTCTGCGGTGCAGTCTATGACGGAGAGGCATATGTGAAGGTACAGATGGCAGTAGTCAGTGTGCTTTTGATCCATGAACTTCTGATGGCACAGTGCTGAAGAATGAGAAGATGCTGGAGATGGAAGATGTGTAGATACGGTATACCGCTATTCCAGAGAGTTGGAGCATTCGGACCCGAATCTGAATTTAATGGAAAAATTAATGCGGAGGGATTTATTGTCCTGGTTTAAAAAAAGATGAATAAGAAGGAATTTTTATGTTATTAAGTATTGCACTGATCCTGCTCTGTGGTATGAGTATGAGCTGGATCTGTAAAAAATTAAAACTGCCGGGACTTTTGGGAATGTTGCTCACCGGTATTGTTCTTGGGCCATATGTGTTGAACCTGTTGGATGAAAATATCCTGAATATTTCGTCGGAACTTCGCAAAATGGCACTGATCATCATTCTGATGCGGGCCGGATTGGGACTTGATATTTCGGGACTTAAGAAAATCGGACGTCCTGCGGTAATGATGTGTTTTGTGCCGGCAAGTTTTGAACTTTTAGGTATGCTGGTTCTGGCACCGCGATTACTTGGACTTTCGTTATTGGAAGCGGCGATCTTAGGTTCTGTTCTTGCCGCAGTTTCACCGGCTGTTGTTGTGCCCCGTATGGTGAAATTAATGGAAGAAGGATATGGGACTGAGGAAGGAATCCCACAGTTGATCCTGGCCGGAGCATCCGTGGATGATGTATATGTGATTGTGCTGTTTACGACATTTACGGGAATTATGCAGGGAAAAGGCGTATCTGTGGTAAGTTTCCTGAATGTTCCGGTATCGATCATTTTGGGAATTGTCATAGGATTATTAACCGGCTGGCTTCTTGCAAAATATTATGAAAAAGTACATATCCGTGATACGGTAAAGGTATTGATCATGCTTAGTATTTCCTTCCTATTGGTAGCAGCGGAAGATCATATGACAACGGCAATTACATTTTCTGCATTGATCGCGGTGATGTTTCTGGGTGTCAGTCTGCAGAAATACAGGGAACCGGTGGCAAAAAGGATATCTGTGAAATGCGGGAAATTATGGGTGGCAGCAGAGGTATTCTTATTCGTACTGGTTGGTGCGACTGTAAATATCGGATATCTGTCTCATGTAGGACTCAAGCAGTCGTTTTAATCTGTGGCGCACTGATCTTCCGAATGGCAGGGGTCTTTGTATGTCTGCTTGGAACGGATATGAATGGAAAAGAAAAGTTATTTACGATGATGGCATACACACCGAAAGCAACCGTACAGGCTGCAATCGGAGGAATCCCGCTGGCGCTTGGATTTGCCTGTGGCGATGTGGTTCTGACGGTAGCGGTGCTTGCAATTGTACTGACTGCACCGCTTGGAGCATTTGCAATTGATAGCAGTTACAAAAAATTTCTGGCAAAAACTAAGTGATTCCATTGCAATGTCTTCTCTGCATAAAATAAAGTAGATTACACGATCTGGATTTTGAAAAATATCCGGAAGAACACTGTATCAAATCGCAGGAGATCATGAAAGAACAGGGAATCGATGAGAAGATCATCCATGCAACGGCGAGTCACGGCTATGCTTGGATGGACACTGGAAGATCTGATTCAGAGAACAATTGATGCTTTGAAGACATTCTAGGATTAAAAAAGGCGAAAAAGGATAACGGACGAATGGTTCGGAGGATTGGCATTTGTCAAAAAATGTGATATCATAGTAATTAAGTAGGAGATGAACCGGGAGAAGAGACCCGGATGAAAGGTGAAGTACTATGAAGATATCAACAAAGGGCAGATATGCACTGAGAATTATGATCGATCTGGCGGAAAATGCAAATGGGGAATATATTCGTCTGAAAGACATATCGGCAAGACAGGGAATTACATTAAATATATGGAACAGATTATGCCGATGCTGACAAAGGCGGATATGTAAGAAGTTATCGTGGCAATAACGGTGGGTATATGCTGGCGAAAGAGCCGGAAGAATATACAGCCGGAGATATTATCCGTACAACGGAAGGAAGCCTTGCGCCGATTGCGTGTCTGGATGACGTGCCGAATCGCTGCGAGAGACAGGATCAGTGTTCCACACTTGAGTTCTGGGAAGGACTTAAGAAAGTAATCGACCAGTATGTGGATAGTGTGACACTTGCGGATTTGGTAAATAATCATGAAGAGAAGTGCGGCAAGCTGAATCTGTAAATGTAAATGAATAAAAAACAAGAAAATGTACAGCAGGCAAAAGTCTGCTGTATTTTTTATGTGAAACTGGCATACACAAAAACATAAAAACTGGCTATTTCAAAAATGCCAGATGAGCGTATGATAAGACATATAGAAAATACAGATAAAACAGATAGGAAAGGTACAGGAATTATGAAAGAGAACAGATATGAATTAAATAAGCAGCTGGCACAGATGTTAAAAGGTGGAGTTATCATGGATGTAACAACTCCGGAGCAGGCAAAGATCGCAGAAGAAGCAGGTGCATGTGCAGTCATGGCACTGGAAAGAATCCCGGCAGATATCCGCGCAGCAGGCGGTGTATCCCGTATGAGCGATCCGAAGATGATCCGCGGCATTCAGGAAGCGGTATCCATTCCGGTTATGGCAAAGTGCAGAATCGGACATTTTGTAGAAGCGCAGATCTTGGAAGCAATTGAGATTGATTATATTGATGAAAGCGAAGTACTTTCACCGGCCGATGACATTTACCACATTAATAAAAAAGAGTTCAAAAGTACCATTTGTATGTGGTGCAAGAGATCTCGGCGAGGCACTCCGCCGTATCGCAGAGGGTGCATCCATGATCCGTACAAAAGGCGAGCCGGGAACCGGAGATGTTGTACAGGCAGTACGTCATATGAGAGCCATGAATGCGGAGATCCGCCGCATCCAGAACTTAAGAGCAGACGAATTATTCGAAGCAGCAAAACAGTTACAGGTTCCGGTTGATCTTGTGGAATATGTTCATGAAAATGGAAAGCTTCCGGTCGTAAACTTTGCAGCAGGCGGAGTTGCGACACCGCAGATGCGGCACTGATGATGCAGCTTGGAGCAGAAGGTGTATTCGTAGGGTCCGGAATCTTCAAATCTGGTAATCCAGCAAAACGTGCGGCTTCTATTGTGAAAGCAGTTACGAACTACACAGATGCCAAACTGATTGCTGAACTTCAACAGATCTTGGCGAAGCAATGGTAGGAATCAATGAACAGGAAATTGAATTATTAATGGCAGAAAGAGGAAAGTAAAATGACAATTGCAATCTTGGCAATGCAGGGAGCATTCCTAGAACATGGACAGATGCTGGATCGCCTGGGCGTGGAACATTTCGAAATCCGTAAAAAAGAAGATCTGGATCGTTCTTTTGACGGACTGATCCTTCCGGGCGGGGAAAGCACCGTTATGAGAAAGCTTCTGATCGAGCTGGATATTTACGATATATTAAAAGAGAAGATTGAAGACGGACTTCCGGTATTTGGAACTTGTGCCGGTCTGATCCTGCTGGCAGATCAGGTGAAGATGGAGTCCAATGCTTTGGTACGATGAATATTCTGGCAAAGCGAAATGCTTATGGAAGGCAGCTTGGAAGTTTTTACACAGAAGATGAGATGAAAGGACTTGGAAAGATTCCAATGACATTCATCCGTGCGCCATATATTGCTGATGTCTATGGAAATGCAGAGACACTGGCTGTAGTAGATGGAAAAGTGGTAGCGGCCAGACAGGAAAATCAGCTTGCGACAGCATTTCATCCAGAGCTGAATGATGACACAAGTGTACATGAATATTTTGTGCAAATGATAAAAGAAAGTAAGACACAGTGATTGTCTGTTCCGGGGTTCTCTGTATATTCTATTGACATTCAAGTAACTTGAAGGCTTACAATCCCATTAAGAAAATAACAAGGGGGATTGGAATATGCAGAGAATAAAAGATCTACGGGCGGAAAAGAAACAAAATAATTTATTCCAGACAGTCATCTGGAAAAACATGCTGTATAACAGAAAAGAAACAATTTTATTAATTATCTGTGAGACACTGATCGTTGCAATTGCATATTCCGGAAGTATGTGCTATCAGATCCTTTCGGCGAAGCATTCTAGTGAGGTATTGTTTCTACAGGAGGACGGAATCAGCCGTCAATTTGTCTATGCGGGAATGTTGTTATTATTTTGTGCTATCGTTCTGATCATTACGGTAATGGTTTCTTATCTTGGAAAACGTATTCCACAGTATATGTTATTAAAAAGAATGGGAATATCAATGTCAGATACCAGGAAGATGATTTGGACAGAAGCAGGTATTTGCTATGTGGCCGCAACGTTCATTGGTTTTTTTGTGGGAAAAGGACTGTTTTTGATATTCCGGAAATTTATTACGGATACGGTCGGTATAGAAGGAAAGACCGGCAGTTATTCAAAGCTTACGTTTCCGGTAATCTGTCTGTTCGCTCTTGGAATTTACGGACTGAGTTTTTTACTTATGAAAGAACTGGAAGCAGATTTTAGAATCATAACCAGTACACAGGAAAGTGTAAGAAAAGAAAAGCTGACCGGAAGGTTTACGGGTGGAAAACTGGTAATAGGAATCTGTTGCTGTAGTTATGCCATAGTACAATATGGGAAAATTTATAATCATGAAAGTGTATATTTGCTTGGTCTGTTCTTTGCCGGAACATATCTGATATTGCGAAGTGGTATGGCATTGATATTAAGTTATATACGGAACAAGCAGGAAAGAAACTATTACCGTCATCTGCTGCAACGCAATAAATTGTATTACCGTTCTAAAACGGTTGTAAGATATGGAGTCTTGTTTTTTATACTGAATTTTCTGGTTTGTTTTTACTTTGGATTTCAGGTAATTAGTACGGCTACGGCAGAGCCGGCAGCATCGTTATATCCATATGACTTTATGTGTATTGCGGATGATAATGATGAAAAGCTTTTAAAGAATTTGAAAGAAACATATAAGTCAGATATCCATATTGAGGAATATCCGATGGTGCGTGTTGCAACGGCAGATAAAACAGAACGTGACGAAAGGGGAGCGGAACAACGGATTCAGGGACAGGAGATTGGAATTTCAGAGACGACATATCACAGGTTAAAAAAAGCAATCCATAAAGATTATAAAGCCAAAAAGATGGATCTGGACGCAGAAGGAAAAAAGGTTTATTTGGTACACCAGCAGGATCGTTCCGTAAAAGCACAGCCGATGGACTGGTTTTATGGAAAATCCCGGCCAAATCTTCACATAGGTGTACCAGCCGCAGAGTATGACTGGAGAGATAAGAAAAATACTTATATAGAAAGAGTGGTAACGGGAGAAGAAATAGGGAGTCTGACCGGATGCTATAGTACAGAAAAAAGTGAGAACATCGTTGTATTTTCGGATAAATACTTTGAAAAGGCAGAAAAAGAATGGAAAAAAACAGATGCAATCTGGGGAATTCCAGCCGAAGATGCAAAGAACTATTACGGAGAAGCAACGATAATCCAAGGACCGATAAAACTGGTGTTGATATCTGTAAAATCAGGAATAAATAATAGAAATAAGATGCTGGAACGGATAGACCAGTTGCTGGAAAAGAAAGAAGAGGCACACCAATATATAGGAAACTATGATTCTACCGTAAGATTTCATTATGGTTCGGAGAGTGCAAAAGCAGATATCATATCAGAAAGGGCCGTAAAAATTCTGATCAACAGTTATCTGATGATTATGGTCATAATCGTAGATATGATCATTTTCTATACGATGTGTCAGATGGAATTAAAGGAAATTATTTTACGAGAAAGATTTCTTAAAAACCTGGGGATGAGTGGAAAAGAAAGAAGAAAGGTTTATCGGAAAGAGATTTGTTTCTATTATGTTTCCCCGACATGTATCATGCTTGCAGCAATGGTATTATTCCTTAGAGCTGTTTTGAGAGCAAGGATGTTTCCAGAGGCCATAGCAGAAATGTGTATACGAATGGAAGGGGTGTTAACAGCTGGTGTACTTCTCTTAAGAATGCTGTATGTTGTGGCAGTATATCAGGTATTTTCCAGAAAGGCAGGGATGAGAGATGAAAGATAATGTATTATTAAGAACGGAAAATATGTCCCGGAAATATGTGATTTCGGATCGGCGGGAGACAGAAAATTGAAGTACTAAAAGCATCAATCTGGAAATCAGAGAACAGGAATTTATCTCTATCATGGGAAAATCCGGATCCGGTAAGACGACATTGTTAAAGTTACTTGGACTGATCGACCGTCCGACATCAGGAAAATTGTATTTTAAAGGAGTCGACAGCGAAGAACTAAGAGGAGACCGTCTTGCGAGGATCAGACGTCAGGACATGGGATTCGTATACCAGGATTATTATCTGCTGGATTCATTGTCTGTGTTTGAAAATATTATGCTTCCGATGATCCTTGATCATAAAGATGATAAAGTATGTAAAGAAGAAGCGGAAAAACTGGCGGTTTCTTTTCAAATCCAAAATCTTCTGGGAAAATATCCATATGAATTATCCGGAGGAGAGAAACAGAGAACGGCTATCTGCAGAGCACTGGTAAATCAGCCGGATGTGATCTTTGCAGATGAGCGACCGGAAACCTCGATTCCCGGTCAACAGAGATTGTAATGGATGTATTCAGCACGATCCATTCTAAAATGCACAAGACGATCATCATGGTTACACATGATATCAGTGTGGCGGAATATTCGGAAAGAATCCTTTATATAGAAGACGGTAAGATCACAGAAGACAGATAATACCGGTTTCTATTATATGGTTCATATTATAAAAAAAGTTATTAATCATTTCGTTATTGTGTAGAGACAGAATTCCGTTCTACCAGCCTGACATCCAAAGTTACATTTTCGCTTGGTCGGTCAGGATCAGCAATATTAGAAAGCTGTAATGCAATTTCATCGGAAAACTAACCAGACAGCTTTTGTGATATAAAAGTGTACACGGGAAGATACCGGGATGTATAATATTTTAGAGAAAGTATTTTTCGGAGATACACTAGTATTAAAATTTCGGAACATCCAGTTTTGGAATGATTTAATAATCGGAGGAGTGAAATATATGTATGAGCAGGATTATATAATAAGAATAAATAATGAAGTTATCAGAACAATGGTGAAATTATTATTAAACAAGGATATAGGTACACCTGTAGATATTTCAGATGGAGCAATTAAAGGTGAAAATAAAAAAATGTTAGAAGCTGCGAACGGACAAAGCGGTATAGACAATATTAAGAAGATGGAAGAGAAAATACTAACACTTGTAGATGCGAATAAAGAAGGAGCTTTAGAAAAAGCACTTGTATTCTATGGATATCTAAATGAATTGACGGAAGATGAATTATTGTCCGGGAATTATAGCCATGAAAAAATTAAAAAAGGGCTGAAGATGGTTGCGGAGCATTATGGAATATTAAATGTTATTGATTTGATATACAGATAAAACTGTAAAACATACTTGACAAATATGACATAGCGGTAATATAATAAAACCAATCCACAAAACCTATCGAAACAATAGGAAATATAAGGATTGGCTTTATTTAGTTTAAAGAACGGAAGGGAGCGTGCAGGATAATGACAAAAGAAAAGCGAATGTGGGGACGAATGCGATGTTGTTGCGCTTGCGCGCATGAAAAATAAAAATTACAAAAGCATACTAAACATAGTTGACAAATAGGAATTAAGGTAGTATAGTAAATTCATCAAGAAAACATACCGAAAAAGTAGGAAAGGTAGGAAGCAAAATGTCAAAGATTTATAAAGGAACATTAGGACTGATCGGAAATACACCACTGGTGGAAGTAGTAAACATAGAAAAAGAACTTGGTTTGGAAGCAACACTTCTTGTAAAGCTTGAGTACCTCAATCCGGCAGGAAGCGTCAAAGACAGAATTGCAAAAGCAATGATCGAAGATGCGGAAGAAAAAGGAATCTTAAAAGAAGGTTCTGTGATCATTGAACCAACATCCGGTAATACAGGAATCGGTCTTGCATCCATCGCAGCAGCAAAAGGATACAGGATCATCCTTACAATGCCGGAGACGATGAGTGTGGAAAGAAGAAACATCCTGAAAGCTTACGGTGCAGAGATCGTACTTACCGAAGGAGCAAAAGGAATGAAGGGAGCCATCGCAAAAGCAGATGAGCTTGCAAAAGAGATTCCAAACAGCTTCGTTCCTGGACAGTTTGTAAATCCTGCTAACCCGGCAGCACATAAGAAGACAACAGGTCCTGAGATCTGGAATGACACAGACGGAGCAGTCGATATCGTGATCGCAGGTGTCGGAACAGGCGGAACACTTTCCGGAATCGGTGCTTACTTAAAAGAGCAGAAACCGGAAGTTCAGATCGTAGCTTTGGAGCCGGCTTCTTCACCGGTACTTTCAGAAGGAAAAGCAGGCCCGCATAAGATTCAGGGAATCGGAGCCGGATTCGTTCCGGATACATTAGATACCAAGATCTATGACGAAATCTACAAAGCAGAAGCAGACGAAGCATTTGAGACAGCAAAACTTCTTGCTAAGAAAGAAGGAGTTCTGGTAGGTATTTCATCAGGAGCTGCACTTGCAGGAGCTATCGCACTTGCAAAACGTCCGGAGAACAAAGGTAAGACGATCGTAGCATTACTTCCGGATTCAGGTGACAGATATTATTCAACACCATTATTTACAGAATAAAAAGATATAGAATCCGAAACAGAACGGACAGTATCAATAAATAACGATAAAATTATGAAGAAAAAGGAGATCAACCCAATGAGCGAAAAATCACAAGAGAGAATAGAGAGTTAAAATTTGAAACATTACAGTTACACGTAGGACAGGAAAGTCGGATCCGGTTACAGATGCAAGAGCAGTACCAATCTATCAGACATCTTCTTATGTATTCCGCAACAGTGATCATGCAGCAGCACGTTTTGGACTGGCAGATGCAGGTAACATTTACGGACGTCTTACAAACCTACGGAAGACATTTTCGAAAAACGTATTGCAGCACTGGAGGGTGGAGTTGCAGCACTGGCAGTAGCATCCGGAGCAGCAGCAGTAACATACACGATCGAGAATCTCGCACAGAACGGAGATCATATCGTAGCAGCTAAGAATATTTACGGTGGATCATTTAACCTGTTAGAGCACACACTTCCACAGTACGGAATTACAACCACATTCGTTGACATCTTCGATTATGATGCAGTAGAAGCAGCAATCCAGGACAACACGAAAGCACTCTATATCGAGACACTTGGAAATCCAACTCAGACGTTGTAGATATTGAGAAGATTGCAAATATCGCACATGCGCATAAGATTCCGCTCGTTGTAGATAATACATTTGCAACACCTTACCTTGTAAGACCGATTGAGTACGGTGCAGACATTGTTATCCATTCAGCAACAAAATTCATCGGTGGACACGGAACAACAATCGGTGGTGTCATCGTTGACAGTGGTAAATTCGACTGGGAAGCATCCGGAAAATTCGCTTCTTTTACAGAACCAAACCCAAGCTACCACGGAATCAGCTTTACGAAAGCAGTAGGACCTGCAGCATTTGTTACTAAGATCCGTGCCATCCTTTTAAGAGATACAGGAGCAACAATTTCACCAGTTCATTCTTTCATCTTCTTACAGGGACTCGAGACATTATCATTACGAGTAGAGCGTCACGTTGAGAATGCACTGAAAGTAGTGAAATACCTGAACAACCATCCACAGGTAGAAAAAGTAAATCACCCGGCTGTATCTGATGATCCAAAGCAGCAGGCATTATATAAGAAATATTTCCCAAATGGAGGAGGATCTATCTTCACATTTGAGATCAAAGGTGACGCACAGAAAGCAAAAGATTTCATCGATAATCTGGAACTCTTCTCACTGCTTGCTAACGTTGCAGATGTAAAATCTCTGGTTATCCATCCGGCAACAACAACACACAGCCAGTGCACAGAAGAAGAATTACTGGATCAGGGAATCAAGCCTAATACAATCCGTCTGTCAATCGGAACAGAGCACATTGATGACATTATCCAGGATCTGGATGAGGCATTCAAAGCCGTAGAATAAAAAATAATGAAGGAGTGTGGAGATATATATGAAACTTTCAATGAAAAGCAGATATGGTCTGAGAGCGTTGATCGACCTGACCATCAATTCAAAAACTGAACAGGTGGCGCTCAATAGCATTGCAGAGCGGAATAAGATATCTCCACAGTATCTGGAACAGGTATTTGCAAGTCTTAGAAAAGCAGGAATCGTAAAGAGTATAAAAGGCTCCCAGGGCGGCTATTTCTTAAGCCGTCCGCCACAGGAGATTACCGTTTCTTCTATTATAGAAGCTTTGGAAGGTGACTACCGCATCGAAGATGAGGAACTTCCGAAAGAAGGAAAATATACCGGGAGTGTCAAAGCAATCCAGAAACTGGTGATCGACAGGGTAAATGACAGCGTGACAGAGATCCTCCAGTCAGTAACCTTGCATGATCTGGAGAAAGAGTATCAGGAATACATTGATTATGGACAGGATATGTATTATATATAACATCAGTTCACACAAGCGTTGAAAGACTTGCAATTGTGCTTGCACAAGGATTGCAGGTCTTTCTAACGCTTGGAGGGAGCGCCCGTTTATGAGTAAAAAGTAGCTGAGAAGCAGCGGAAAGCACCGAAGGTGCGGTTTTACGAATGGGCGCGGAGTGAACGTCCGGAGAAAACAACAAAACATACTGTATTAGCGGGAAACCACTGGTACAGTATTCTTTTTTGTGGTAAACTTTTCTAGCATATATTTGAAAGATAAATGTGTTTTAAACACATTTTAGTTCCTTGACAGACAGGGGAAAACGTCATATAATACCAGATAAATAACAAAACCTATCTGGTTAATAGGAATAACTGTTGCATGAACAGCAATTCACAAAGAGAGGTTAAAAGATATGAAGACAATCACGATAGAAGAGTTATTACAATTAGATCAGAATACAATCACAGTACTGGACGTACGTCCTGCAGATGCATATACCAGAGGCTCTGTACCGGGAGCAGTCAGCATTCCGCTTGCAGAAGTAGAAGAACGTATGGAAGAACTTCCGAAAGAAAAGCCGGTGTATGTATTATGCCATACCGGTGAATGGAGTGTCGATGCTGTTTATGAACTGGAAGCAGCCGGATATGATGCGGCGAATATTGAAGGCGGATATCGTTCCTTTTTGAGAAAGAAACTAAGTGAGTTCGTGCAGGATGAAAATACTACCGGAGAGAAGCAGAAAGAGATTGAACGCAGTATCATCAAGAAATTCCGCAAGGGAATCTGGAGAAAGTTCACGAAAGGAATCAGAGAATACGATCTGATCCAGGACGGAGATAAGATTGCAGTCTGTATTTCCGGTGGAAAAGATTCCATGCTGATGGCAAAGCTTTTTCAGGAACTGTTAAAACATGGCAAAGCGAATTTTGAATTAGTATTTTTGGTAATGAATCCGGGATACAATGAAGATAACTGGAAGATCATCCAGGATAATGCCAAAGTACTTGGAATCCCGCTTACGGTATTTGAGACACAGATATTTGATACGGTAGCAGATATTGACAAGAATCCATGTTACCTTTGCGCAAGAATGAGAAGAGGCTATCTGTACTCTCACGCAAAAGAACTGGGATGCAATAAGATTGCGCTCGGACATCATTTTGACGATGTGATTGAGACGATCCTTATGGGGATGTTCTACGGCGGAAAGGTGGAGACGATGATGCCGAAGCTCCATAGCCAGAATTTCGAGGGTATGGAGCTGATCAGACCAATGTATCTGATCAAGGAAGATGACATTATAGCATGGAGGGATTACAATCAGCTCAACTTCATCCAGTGCGCATGCAGATTCACAGAGAACTGTGTATCCTGTGGCGGCGGAAGAGGTTCCAAACGTGACGAGATGAAGGAGCTGATCAGGGAATTCAGAAAACAGGGAGATATTATCGAAAAGAATATTTTCCGGAGTGTACATAATGTCAACTTAAGAACGATTATCGGATACCACAAAGATGACATGGAATATAATTTCCTGGATGATTACAATGAAAGAGGTAAATAAATAGTGAATTACGGATTTGAGACACGATGTATACATGGAAACGGAACAGATGAAAAGACACATTCTTACGGTTCGGTAGCAGTACCGATCTACCAGGCAGCGACATTTGCCCATCCTGGTATTGGACAGTCTACCGGATATGACTATACGAGAGAGAGTAATCCGACAAGAACAGAGCTTGAGCATACGATGTCGGCACTGGAAGGTGCGGTAGATACTGTAGCATGCGCAAATGGTATGGCTGCGGTAGGTCTTTGCATGGAGTTATTTGACCGCGGGGATCATATTCTTTGTACAGATGATTTGTATGGTGGTTCTGTAAGAATGTTTGAGTCTGTCGGCGGGAAGAGAGGATTGGAGTTCTCTTATGTAGATACTGCAGATGCAGATCTTGTAGAAGCAGGTATCCGGGAGAATACAAAAGCACTTTATATCGAGACACCAAGTAATCCGACCATGCGTGTCACAGATCTCAGAAAGATGAAAGAAATCGCAGATAAACATGATCTGAAGATTATTGTTGACAACACATTTCTTTCACCATTATTTCAAAGACCGATCGAACTGGGGGCAGATCTGGTTATCCACAGCGGGACAAAATTCCTTGGTGGACATAATGACACACTGGCAGGATTCCTGTGTTCGGCGGATGAAGAGACTGCGAAGAAGATCCGTTATATATATAAGACAGTCGGAAGCTGTCTTGCACCATTGACAGTTATCTGATTTTGCGAGAATTAAGACATTGTCTGTAAGATTAAGGGCACAGCAGGATAATGCGATAAAGATCGCAAACTGGTTAAAAGGACATGAAAAAGTAAAACAGCTCTATTATGTAGGTCTGAAAGAGCATCCGGGATATGAAGTAAATGCATCACAGGCAAGCGGATTCGGAAGTATGATTTCTTTCAAAGTAGATAGTGAAGCAACAGCAAGGAAACTCCTGGAAAGAGTGAAACTGATCGCTTATGCAGAAAGTCTCGGAGGCGTAGAGTCACTGATCACTTACCCGATGCTTCAGACACATGGAGATCTGCCGGTAGAAGTAAGAGAGAAGCTTGGAATCACAGAAGATTTCTTAAGATTGTCAGTTGGAATTGAAAATGCAGATGATCTAATCGCAGATCTTGAGCAGGCACTTGCGTAGGAGGATGCACAGATGAAGTTCGATTTTGATAAAGTAGTGGACAGACATGGAACAAAATGCCTGAAATATGATTTCGCAAAAGAAAGAGGGAGAAGTGATGATATGCTTCCGCTCTGGGTGGCAGATATGGATTTTCAGACAGCACCGGGAATCCAGAAAAGCTTAAGTGACGCAGTCGCACACGGAATCTACGGATACAGCGAAGGAAAAGATGATTACTTCCAGGCAGCAGCCGGATGGTATGAGAAGCATTTCGGATGGAAGTAGAAAAAGAATGGCTGATCAAGACACCGGGCGTGGTGTTCGCACTTGCGATGGCAGTGAAGGCTTACACAAAAGAAGGTGATGCAGTTCTTCTGCAGCAGCCGGTTTACTATCCGTTCAGCGAAGTGATCACAGATAACCACAGAAGGCTGATCAATAGTCCGCTTCAGCAGATAGACGGACATTACGAAATTAATTTCGAAGAATTCGAGCAGAAGATTGTCGAAGAAAATGTAAAATTATTCCTGATGTGCAGTCCGCACAATCCGGTCGGACGTGTGTGGAAGGAGTGGGAACTTCGTAAGATAGGAGACATTTGTCTGAAACATAACGTGTTGGTAGTCAGTGATGAGATCCACAGTGATTTTACATATGGAGAGAATATACATCATGTATTTGCATCCTTAGATGAAAAATACGCTGCAATCACTACAACGTGTACCGCACCAAGTAAGACATTTAACATTGCCGGACTTCAGATTTCCAATATATGGATCTCGAATCCGGAGCTTCGTGCGAGATTCCGGGCGGAAGTGACAGCAGCCGGTTACAGCCAGGTGAATCTGATGGGACTGGTTGCATGTCAGGCAGCTTATGAGACCGGTGAAGAGTGGTTAAAAGAATTGAAAATTTATCTGGAGGGAAATCTGGATTATGTCCGTACATTTTTAAAAGAGAATCTTCCGGAGATCAAACTGACAGAGCCGGAAGGGACTTATCTTTTATGGTTGGATTTTAAGAGTCTCGGCATGAAAGAAGAGCAGTTAAAAGATCTGGTGGAGAACAAAGCAAAACTCTGGCTTGACAGCGGAGCAATGTTTGGACCGGACAGAGAGGGATTTGAGCGTATAAATATTGCATGCCCACGAGAAATTTTAAAGCAGGCATTGACACAACTGGCTGAATCGGTGCATGATAGGTAAGTGAGAATACGTTAAAGAAGGGAATTTTTCATGAAGACAATCCGGGTGAAAGCGGAACTTCCTGTGCGGCAATGATGTTCTTAAGTAACTGGCTGAACAGCATGGGAAATATTGACAAGCTGGCGGTTTCCAGCAAATATCTGTCCGGAAAGTCAGTCTATATCGGAAATGAAAGTTACGTGAACGATGCATTAAAACGCGGTGGTGCAGTTGTGTTGCGTCTGTATACAGATGAGTGGCATTATGTGTTGCTGACCGGAATAGATGGTAATTAACATGTATTCCCTTGGACCGTACGATGGGCGGGAAGCTGTCATTTTATTTAATGAAAAGACAAGACTTACGGAAGAAGAGACCATCGAATACTTTATTTAGAGGTGAAAGTCGGAAATGAACGAAGAAATCAAAAATGAAATCCAAAAACATGAAAAAGGAAAAAGATGCTGTAATCCTGGCACATTATTATGTAGATGGGGAAGTGCAGGAGATTGCAGACTATGTAGGAGACTCTTATTATCTTGCAGAGATTGCAACCAAAGTTCCGGAGAGCACGATTGTTTTCTGTGGAGTCTCTTTCATGGGAGAAAGTGCGAAGATCCTGAATCCAAAGAAGAGAGTCGTAATGGCAGACGGTCATGCAGACTGTCCGATGGCACACATGGTAGACGTAGATAAGATCAGGGAAGTGAGAAATGAATACCCGGATGTATCTGTAGTCTGTTATGTGAACTCAACCGCAAGAGATCAAAGCAGAGTCAGACGTATGTGTAACATCGTCAAATGCACTGAAGATCGTGAAGAATCTTCCGAATAAAGATATCTTCTTTATCCCGGATGAGAATCTTGGTCGTTTCGTGGCAAGTCAGCTTCCGGAGAAGCACTTTATTTTTAATGATGGATTCTGCCATGTACATAAGAGTATTCACAAAGAAGAACTTCAGAAAGCCAAAGAAGCACATCCGGAAGCACTCGTACTGACTCATCCGGAATGTACAGGAGATATTTTGGAATTATCTGATTTTATTGGAAGTACTTCGCAGATTATCGATTATGCTACAAAATCAGAAAATAACACATTTATCATCTGCACAGAGATGGGAGTATTCTATGAATTGCATCAGAAAAATCCGGAGAAGAAATTCTATTCTGTAGGGCACAGACAGTTCTGCCCGAATATGAAGATGGTGCGTCTGGAAGGTGTGAAGGAAGCACTTGAGACCATGCAGCCGGAGGTCAATCTGGATGAGGAGATGCGCCAGAAAGCGGCACTTCCACTGGAGAAGATGCTGAAGCTGGCAGCGCAGTAAGCCAGGGGGACAGGTAAAGTGGCTTTTTTAGTGTCCCGGAATGGCTCTAGTAAAAAAAGAAAATAATTAAGAGAAAGACTTCGTATCTGATGTAGGATGCGAAGTCTTTGTTAGTATATCAAAGTATATAAGAGAAGTTGTTAGTGGCAGATTCTGTAGATGAGTTATTAAAATCAATAAAACAATTAAAATGATGGTTTGGAAAGATGAAAAAACAATTATTTTAATTGTTTTTTGTTCACAAATAATAGAGGTTGTGATTTAATAAAGAAAAAGACGGGAATCATAAAACCAGAAGGTGAGATTGTGAAAGAAAGACTATTTATAACACCAGAATATACAACAGCAAAGGAAATCAAGAAAATCCGGAAAGCAGAGATAAGATGAAACTGATACTGAAAGATCTGGGACTGCCATTTTACGATCCGATTATGATTATAGAGAAGACAGAAGGACGGATGGCGGAGGATGATTTTTGGATTCGTATAGAGAGGTAAATGAATGATAGAACTTTTTGGGGCAGAACATCAGGACAAATAGGCGTCAGTCGTCAAAAGGAAATTAGTTAAAATGGGAGAATGATGGGATCTGGTACAAAGCCGATTATACAGGATATGAAGGACTGGCAGATTATAACTTTAGAGAGGTTGTTTCATAATTTTTTCGGAGAAAGTCTGTATAATGGAGAAGGTTCAGCCCAAAACAATATGTAATGCATTCGATGAACAATTAGATATTTCCGAATCTTTATATAAAATGAATCTAAAGTTTCGTTTTACAAAAAAAGACGTGACAGAATTGCTTGAAAACGCAGAAGGCTATTCAGATGAGATACGAAAACGGGTGGAAACGATTATATTTGCACAAATGCGGAAATATCCTTATTTGTTTTCGAAGACGTAGAGAAGTATAATGGGGAAAGAACGGTAGAAATAAGTAATTGTTAAGGAATAAAGGAGAAGATAAAAATTATGATAAATGAAAGAATCGAAATCTGGAAAAAAGAAGAGTATCATTATCCGGCAGCACATGGCTTTATACCGGTGATGTTCAGCTATATTCATGAGGATGAAAAGAAGCATCCGGCAATGATCATCGCACCGGGCGGCGCATACCGGGAAGTATCCCCATCTGAAGCGCACCTGCCGGCAATGGAATTCTATGGTGCAGGGTACAATGTATTCGTTCTGGAATATACGATTAATCAGTTAGATGAAGCACCGCTGAAGATGCAGCCGTTACACGATATCTCAAGAGCAATCCGCATGATTCGTTCACGTGCAGAGGAATTCCATATCAGACCAGACAGAATCGCAGTCTGCGGATTCTCAGCAGGAGCACATCTGTGTGGAAGCCTTTGTGTACATAATAAAGATGTGGAAGATCCGAAAGAAGCATATCAGAACATATCCAACCGCCCAGATGCGGCGATTCTGTCTTATCCGGTCATCACTTCAGGAAAATATGCACACAGAGATTCATTTGTCGCACTGTTTGGAAAAGAGCCGTCTGAGCAGGAACTGGACTATATGTCGCTGGAAAATCATGTGACAAAAGATACACCGCCATGTTTCCTGTGGCAGACCGTAACAGATCAGACAGTTCCGGTGGAGAACAGTTATCTCTTTGCACAGGCTTGTGCACAGGCTGGTGTACCATTTGCACAGCATGTATTTTCAGAAGGAATCCATGGACTATCTGTGGCAACCGAAGAGTGGTTAGAGCAGAATATAGGACAGGAAGAAGGAAAAAGATATACACAGGAACAGGTGCAGATGCTTGCAGAGGCAATCGAGGCCGGCGAGACTCCATTTCCAAAGGAAAAGGAGAGGAACTTCTGGTGAAGTTCGGTATCGGACGTAAAAAGCCGGCAAGATGGACGGAAAAGCAGAAAGAGGGAATCCGCAAAACGCTGAAAGAAGTACAGAGCTGGACGCAGCTTGCAGAAGTGTGGATGGAGAAATATCTGAAAGTGGAATAGAGGAGAATAAAGGGTACAGGCATTTCAAAACAGTGTGGCAATCGAATCTAATAAACTGGAAATTACTTGTAGTACTAAATTGATAATTGTATAATAGTGAGAAAAGAAG
>ENA-OQHY01000239-OQHY01000239.1-human-gut-metagenome-genome-assembly--contig:-NODE-239-length-32183-cov-6.972454_pt1 | contig 32183 bp, 32 predicted proteins | sample MGYA00242570_ERZ504733 | MGnify/ENA primary metagenome ERZ504733 (study PRJEB26092, sample SAMD00036219) | human gut metagenome | host: Homo sapiens | study: EMG produced TPA metagenomics assembly of... | reverse complement strand
CTAAATCAACTGTTTTTTGAAAGGTCGTTTCATCAGATTCTTATAGCAATCCAGCAAATAATCTCATAAATAATTGTCCCAGTCGCAAATATGCACTTCGTCCGGTTTGATATTGGTCTGTCACATCTTCTCCGAAGCGGTCAACCATTGTTTTCATCAGGCTGTTATCACACCGTAAATCTTCAAGAACTTTCTCGCCTGAGAACATAGAGAACACTTCTTTTGTAAAATTCTCTTCTCAAAGGGCAAGTTGGCAAACCGGAAGTTAACTAATGGATGCCATTTTATCAGTCGGCCATGATCTCCTGAGAGCCACATAAGAGATTAAAAAGTTTGCAAGCCAGCCAACCGGTACCGCAAGCCAGACAAAGGCAATGCCTAAACGCGGTGCACAGATTAGGGCAACGGACAGACGAATCGCAAGGTTAACTATGTTTGCAACGAGGAACGGACGCATAATTCCGAGGCCGCGAAGAACTCCATCGGTTGCCATCTTGATACCCATGAAGATGAAAAAGTAACCAATCCACCTCATATAATCACCGGACACCTGATAGGCAAACGCCGTTCCGTCTTTTCCTAAGAACAGTGAGGAGATCTGCGTGTGCAGCGTTTCAATGACGAGAAAGGCAAGAACGGCAAAGCACAGATCCAGCACCAGCGCAGCATGGTAGCCTTTTTTGATACGATCAATTTTCTTTGCGCCAAGATTCTGGGAAACATACGGCGAAACCGCATTGCCGATGGATACAAAGATCAATGAAAAAACATTTTCCACCCTCATCGTTGCTGTGTACCCGGCGAGTGCCTGTGTACCGAAAGGATTTACCACTGCCTGCACAATCATCATACCGATGGACACTGTGGACTGCTGTAAAACCGACGGCACCGCAATGCGAAGCATGGAATACAGCTCCTGCCGTTCAAACCTGTTAAAGGGGCTTTTATATTGCCGCATCCGTGCAAAGAAAATCAAAAACGAAAACACTGCGGAAATTCCCTGTGCAATCAGGGTTGCAATAGCCGCACCGAACACACCGAGACCCAGCCCGGCTACCATCCAAAGATCCATTAAAATATTCAGGATGGACGAAAAAATCAGCAGTCCCAGCGGAATTTTGGATTCGCCGATTGAGGTGAACATGGTAGAAAGAATGTTATACATAAACAGAAACGGAAAGCCCACAAAATAGACCCGCAGATACAGTACTGCATCATCCAGTACGTCGGCAGGGGTTTGCAGTCCACTCATCATCGAGCCGGCGAAGAAAAAGCCAAAAACACCAAGGACTATACTTAGAAGCAAAAAGCTAATCAAGGAGGTTGACACGATTGTTTTCATTTTGCCATACTCCCTGGCTCCGAAATAACGGCTCACAAGCACACCGGCTCCGACACCGGCTCCCAGTGCCACACAAATGAACACATTGGTCAATGCTGCACATGCACCGACAGCTGCAAGTGCGGAAGAACTAACAAACCGGCCGACAATAATAGAGTCGGCCATATTGTATATTTGCTGAAAAAAACTTCCAAAAATCATTGGCATTGCAAAAACCGTCAACGCTTTGAGGGGCGTATCGGTTATCAAATACTCATCTTTCGACATTATCATATTCCTCCATGGTATCCCATTCACTTACCTTCTCAAATTCCGATTTGTCTTTTTCTTTCTGAAAATGGGCAATCCCGATTGGAACTGCCCATATATCTTGAAAATTATGCAATTTTTAAGGCTCTGCACCGTTTCAAACACCATTTGGTGTAAATTTGGTGTATTTGTGTATTTTCAGAGCTTTTTCACAAATGAAGTACATCCCGTTTTGTAGGGTAAAACGGTACTTCTTAATAGAGCTTTGCACCTGCGGGGATATGGTTATCAACCATGAGGAGGTGGAGCTTTTCTTCGCCTTCTTCTTCGTGAACTGCACTGAGGAGCATACCGCAGGAGTCAATGCCCATCATTGCTCTCGGCGGAAGATTTGTGATAGCGATAAGAGTCTTTCCAACCAGCTCTTCAGGCTCATAATAAGCGTGAATACCGCTTAAAATTGTGCGGTCTGTGCCTGTGCCGTCATCAAGAGTGAACTGTAAAAGCTTCTTCGACTTCTTAACAGCCTCGCAAGCCTTGACCTTTACTGCACGGAAATCTGACTTTGAGAATGTTTCAAAATCAACATATTCTTCAAACAAAGGCTCAACCTTTACCTTTGAGAAGTCAATCTTTTCTTCAACAACAGCATCCTTAGTTTTCGGAATACCCGACGGCTTTTTGTCGGAATCCAAGCTCTTCATTGTCGGGAAGAGGAGAACATCACGGATTGCGGCTGAATCTGTGAGGAGCATACACATTCTGTCGATACCAAAGCCGATACCGCCTGTCGGAGGCATACCGATTTCAAGTGCGTTGAGGAAATCCTCATCGGTTGTGTTAGCCTCATCATCGCCCTGTGCGAGAAGTGCCTCCTGAGCCTTAAAACGCTCTCTCTGGTCAATCGGATCGTTAAGCTCTGAATATGCATTAGCCATTTCCCAGCCGTTCATAAAGAACTCGAATCTCTCAACATAATCGGGATTTTCGGGTTTCTTCTTTGTAAGCGGAGAAATCTCAATCGGATGATCCATAACAAAAGTAGGCTGAATCATATGCTCTTCTGCAAATTCTTCAAAGAAAAGGTTGAGGATGTCGCCCTTCTTGTGGCGTTCTTCAAACTCAACACCCTTTTCCTTAGCAATTGCCTTAGCCTCTTCGTCAGAATGAATTTCGTTGAAATCAACGCCTGAATACTTTTTAACAGCGTCAAGCATTGTAATTCTCTCAAACGGCTTGCCAAGATCCATTTCAATGCCGTTGTATGTGATTGTTGTTGTACCGAGAACCTCCTGTGCAACATGGCGATAGAGGTTTTCGGTAAGATCCATCATACCGTTGTAGTCGGTATATGCCTGATAAAGCTCCATAAGAGTAAACTCAGGGTTATGACGGGTGTCAACACCCTCGTTACGGAATACTCTGCCGATTTCGTAAACCTTTTCAAGTCCGCCTACGATAAGTCTTTTGAGGTAAAGTTCAAGAGAAATTCTGAGCTTTAAATCCTCGTCAAGAGCGTTGAAGTGAGTAAGGAACGGACGAGCCGACGCACCGCCGGCATTTGCAACTAGCATAGGAGTTTCAACCTCCATAAAGCCTGATTGTCAAGGTAGCGGCGGATACTGCCGATAATTTTTGAACGCTTTACAAAGGTATCCTTTACCTCGGGATTCATAATAAGGTCAACATAACGCTGACGGTAACGAAGGTCTGTATTTGTAAGACCGTGATACTTTTCGGGGAGGGGTTTGAGTGATTTAGAAAGGAGCTTAACCTCTTTTGCATGAACAGAAATTTCGCCCATTTGCGTTTTGAAAACAAAGCCCTTTACTTCAACGATATCGCCGATATCCCACTTTTTAAGGAAACCGTATTCTTCTTCACCGAGATCGTCAAATTTTGCAAAAATCTGGATTTTGCCCGAACGATCCCAAAGGTCCATAAACGAAACCTTGCCCTTGCCTCTTTTTGAAAGCAAACGGCCTGCAACGCATACATCTTTGTTTTCGTACTCTTCAAAATTGTTTTTAATTGTTTCCGTGAGAACATCACGGGCACTTGTTGTAATTACAAACGGATCTCTGCCTGCTTTTTTGAGGGCGTCAAGCTTTTCGTATCTGACCTTGATAACATCGCTTGTGCCGTTCTGCTGTGGCTTCTGACTCATTTCCAATCATTCCTCTCTTTTCAACATCAATAAATCTGACGGATTGCAAAAGCAGAATCCGTCAGCAAAAATTCAATAGATAAACAAATTACTTTGAGATTTCAAGAATCTTAAATGCCTTTACGCCGCCGGGAGTTTCAACCTCAACAACATCACCGACACATCTGTCCATGAGAGCCTTGCCCACAGGTGATTCGTCTGAAATTTTGCCCTGTGCGGGATTTGTTTCGTTAGAACCCGAACCAACGATTTTGTATGTCATCTGTCTGTCTGTGCCAACCATTTCGATTGTAACAACAGAAGTGAGGTGTACCTTATCGTTAGATGTTTCGGACTCATCAATAATCTGAGCAGTTTTGAGGATAGACTCGATAGTAGCGATTCTTGCCTCCATAATAGCCTGCTCGTTCTTTGCATCATCATATTCACTGTTCTCGGACAAGTCGCCGTAGGAACGGGCTACCTTGATTTTCTCTGCAATTTCTTTACGCTTGACATTTTTTAATTCTGCAAGTTCCTCTTCAAGATTTTTAAGACCTTCCGCAGTAAGCATTGTTGGTTTAGCTGCCATTTTATATCGTTCCTTTCAGTTAATACCGCACCTGCACAAGCGTGCATACGGTATAAAATTCTTTCATATCAGCAAAAAACTGCATATAGATTTATTATAATTTTTTTCTCACCGATTGTCAAGCAAAACGGGCAAGATAACTGCAAAGAGATTTCACTGTCTGCGCCTCTGTATCATTACGGCACAAATCGGGGACAATTGAACCGAGTTCGTACTGTGAACCGAGTGTATAGAGTGCTGAGCAGAAGTATTCCTCCGACAATCCCTCAGGCCGCAAAAGTGCAAAACCGTTCGGCATTTTAAAGCAATAGCGAAAATACACAAAGCCCTTTATATTTTCCTTAGGTCTGCCGTTTGTGAGGATAACCGCATCATTTCTTACAGGCAGATTTTCTTCAATTTCAAACGGTGCAATGACAAGGTCACAATTTGAAAGCTGTTCACGGTGGTGAGTAACAACGGCACACGCACCCGTTTCTTCGGCAATGGTATTCAGCTCATCATAGAACACATCTTCGTTGTCTGTGATAATACAGACATTGCCCGTATATTTCAACACAAATGAAACAAGGTCGGTGCATTGAGCGTCGGGATCATAAATTCCGACGTCAGCCTTTCGGAAGTATCAAATTTGCTGAGGGCAAAAAGCGCCATATTGGTACAAAGTCTTGCCGAAAAAAACGGCGAGTAAAAACGCTTGTAACCGCTGTCATTTGGGAAAGTCATTTCTTCGCAACACAAAAGTCTTGTGCGCTGACTGCCGATTGCCCTGTCAATTTTATTGAGATTGACCTTTTGTCTGCGACAGATGTATGTAAGCTGTTTTACGCTTACGCCCCTTGCCCTTTTGATTTCAACGCACACCTTGTCCCCTCTCAGCCTGTTAAAAAATCCCCTTATTTTCCCGCACTTTTCGGGAAACACAACATTCAATGAAGTAATCAAAACAAAAACCTCCGCATATTTACTTATTTAAGTATATGCGAAGGCTTTTAAATTAATTATCAAATTGTGTATGTATCAAAGAAATTATCACATGTACGGATACTCAGACATCGGGTTGTATCTTACACCGTTAAGACGGCATTCGTAGTGGAGGTGAGGTCCTGTTGAGTTACCTGTTGAACCGACATAGCCGATAACCTGTCCTCTAGAAACAGACTGACCTGAACTTACTGTAAGACTTGTAAGGTGACCGTAAACTGTCATCTTACGCCCGCGTGGCTGATCATTACATAGTTACCATAACCGCCGCCGCAGCCGCAGCTGTAGCTCTTGCCCCAGTTGTGTGTACAACTGCTGTTGGTTGCAACAACAGTACCGTCGGCAGCCGCAACAACAGGAGTTCCCATAATGCCTGCGCCGGCAATATCAATTCCGCCGTGGTTATAAACTTCTCTGTCCTCAAACCATTCAGATGAAAGGCTTACAAAGCCCGGTGTAGGCCATGCAAAGCCCGAACCCGACGGAACAATTACAGATGATGAACCTGAGCTTGATGAACCTGAACTGCTTGAGCCGCTTGATGAACTGCTTGAAGAGCTGCTTGATGAACTGCTTGAGCTCTGTGAAGCCTGAGCAGCCCGTTCCGCAGCCGCCTTTTGAGCGGCATAGTACTGGCTGATTTTAGCTTCAATCTCATCACTCTGCAAAGCCGCACTTTCCAAGGAATTCTGCGCCTCGGAATTTGATGCGTAAAGATTTTTAAGAATCTCGTCATTATCGGAAATGAGTTTATTAAACTCGTCCTGATCCGACTTCAATGACGCCTGCTGAGTTTCAAGGTCTTTCTTGTCGGCCTCAAGGGATTTCTTCTTGGTACTGAGCTCGTCCAGCTTTGTCTGGATTTCGCTGATAAGCTCCTTGTCGCTGTTTGCAAGGCTCTTTACAAGCTCCATCTTATCAATAAGGTCAGAAAAATCCTTTGCACCGAAAATGATTTCAAGGTCGGTTGCATTGCCTGACATATAGAGAATTCTGAGTCTGTTTGCAAGTGCGTCAAACTGATCCTCAACTTCCGAAAGTCCCTTGTCATAAGCGTCCTGCTTTTCCTTAATATCATCGTTAAGGCTTGAAATTTTCTCACGGGTTACTGCAATTTTTTCATCAAGAACCTGAACCTTGCTTACAAGGGCGCTCTTGTATTCTTCCTTTTCTGCGATGTCAGACTTTGTATCATCAAGAATCTTCTGATACTTCTGATTTTCCTGTTCAAGCTGCTGAAGCTGTTGTTCAAGGTCTGAGATGCTGTCCTCAGCAGAAACAGTAGTGGGTATTGCCATTGGAATTGAAATCATGCATACGCAGAGCATTGCACATAAAATTCTTTTTAATTTGTTCATCGTAATCTCCTCCTTTAAGGTTTCTGTCGGGATTACCAACCGAGTATTTCGTTACCTTCCATTTTAAGGTATTTTCTGATTGAAATAAAGCTGCCGAAGAAGCCGATAATAATACCTGCAATTGCAAACAAGCCGCCTGTAATCCAGATGACATTGTTAATCGGAATGAAATCAATCGGAACAATCTGATAAACAAGAGCCTGTGCAGTCTCATAGAGGATTGCAATTGCGCCTGTTGAAATAATTGCGGAAATAAGTCCGATTATCATACCTTCAATAAGAAACGGCCATCGTACAAACGAGTTCGTTGCACCAACCGATTTCATAATGCTGATTTCAAATCTTCGTGAATACATTGTTGCACGAATTGTGTTGGCAATGATGAAGATTGAAATGATTGTCAGCGCACAAACAACCGCAATACAAATCATATTGACAAGACTGCTGATGTCCGTAAGCTTTTTGGCAAGTTCACGGTGACTGCTGAAACTCTCAACACCGTCAATTTTCGTGATTTGTGCAATAGTTTCATCGTACTTCGACAAATCCTTCATCACAACAATAAATGAATCAGGGAGTTTGTTTCTGCCCTGCATTTCTGCAAAGAGGTCATCGCCGAGAGTAGATTTATACTGCTTTATCGCATCTTCCTTTGAAAGGAAGGTTGCCGACTCAACATTGTCAAGCTTTTCAATTTCTTTTCCTACATAAACAGCCTCAAGCTGTGAATATCCGTCTTTAATGTATACAGAGGTTTCATTTGACTTGCCGACAGATTCAACAACCTTGTCAACATTCAATGAAAAAAGTGCCGCCGCACCTGTGAGAACAAGACAGCTTATAAGTACGCAGACAGAAGCGATACTCATAATACGGTTGTTCCACACATTTTTGAAACCTTCTTTTGCCAAATAACCAAATCCGGTCATATCAAAAATCCTTTCAAAATCCTATTTGCGCAAACGCATTATTCCGGAACAACCACTGCATTATCGGGATAATCCGGTGTGTTTTCTTCTTCACCGCTGTCATCACCGTAATCGTCAGTATAGTCATCTTTAACAAACAAATCCTTGGTGTCGCTCTTAATTTTTCCGTGGTCAAGAACAACAACTCGTCTGTCAAACTCACGAACAAGGTCATGTTCATGCGTTACAACAATAACGGTTGTGCCTGTTGCGTTAATTTCATTGAGAAGCTCAATGATTTCGTGTGACATCTCGGGGTCAACATTACCTGTCGGCTCATCGGCAATAATAATTTCGGGGTTATTCACAAGGGCTCTTGCAAGGCTTACACGCTGTTGCTCACCGCCCGAGAGTTCACTCGGTCTGTTTTTCATCTTATCTTTAAGACCGACAAGCTCAAGCACATACGGAACACGCTTTTTAATTACTGCCGAAGGTTTTCCGACAGCACGCATCGCAAACGCAACATTGTCGAAAACATTCATCTTGTCAATAAGTCTGAAATCCTGAAAAACAATGCCCATATGACGGCGCATATAAGGAACCTTGCTCCTTCTCAGCTTTGTAATATCAGTGTCGTTGATAACGATTTTGCCTGATGTCGGAGTTTCCTCATGCATAATGAGTTTAAGAAATGTACTCTTGCCTGCGCCAGATGCACCGACAATAAATACAAACTCGCCCTTATCAATACTCAGCGTAATACCGTAGAGAGCATGAGTGCCATTAGGGTATGTTTTAGACACATTTATAAAATCAATCATAAAGTCACCTTTGTTTTGTAGTTATTGTACAAATACTCATAAAAAGTCAAAACGCCCAGAGCACAGCGAACGCACTATGCTCGGGCACACTTTAACTAAATCAGTATTTTGTAGGACTTGCGTTGAGGTATTTCTTAACCATAAGAGCAACCTTGAACACGATTGCGTCCTCAAACTCACGGAGGTCAAGACCTGTGAGCTTTTTAATTTTTTCAAGTCTGTACACAAGAGTATTTCTGTGTACAAAAAGCTTTCTTGATGTTTCGGAAACATTGAGGTTGTTTTCAAAGAAACGCTGGATTGTAAAGAGAGTTTCCTGATCAAGGCTCTCAATTGAACCACGCTTGAAAACTTCTTTGAGGAACATTTCACACAATGTTGTGGGAAGCTGATAGATAAGACGGGCAATGCGAGGTTATCATAGCTTACGATTGTACGGTCTGTGTCAAATACCTTTGCAACCTCAAGAGCTGACTGAGCCTCCTTAAAGCTTCTTGCAAGATCCTTGATGCCTGTAACCGTTGTACCGATGCCGACAACACAGTGTGTGTAGAACTCGCTCGAAAGTGTGTCTGAAATCGAGCTTGCAAGCTTTTCAAGGTCACGGCTCTCTGTGTCGGGTTTAATTTCCTTAACAAGTGCAATTTCAACCTCGTTAATGTTTATAACAAAGTCCTTTGACTTGTCCGGGAAAAGATTCTGAACTATATCATAAGCGGAAACATCTGTTTTTGAAACAATTTTAATAAGCAGACACACACGGGAAACCTCGCTGTTAAAGTGAAGCTCTCTTGCTTTAAGGTAAATGTCACCCGGAAGAATGTTGTCAAGAATAACATTCTTAATAAAGTTTGAACGATCATACTTTTCGTCATAATACTGCTTGATGCTTGCAAAAGAAACCGACAAAAGCTGAGCATACTTCTGAGCATACTCATCGGTACCCTGAACAAATACTGCATAATCATACTTTGCATTGCTGCCGAAAGATCTGTATGTATATCCGTTCACAACAAACGGTGCTGTCGAGCTGAGTGTTTCGGAATTAACGCTCTCGTTTACCTCGCCGATTTTTCCAAGCTCGGAGCAGGCAATAACAACCGAAGTCTCGTCAATTACGCCAATCGTTCTGTCGATTGCGTCTTTCATCTGGTGTACAATACCTTGAAATAATCTGTTTGACATAAATTTTTACCTCGTTTTCTCCGCAGTTATATATTGTGATTGTAAAAGAGTTCAATAAAATACAATCTGTCTCATATACATATTACACAAAAACGAGAAAAAAATCAACCTCTATTTACAATTTTTCTTGAATTTTTTTAGAGAATTTGCATAATCAGCAACAAGTTACAGTTTTGAAAGCAAAATTAAACAATTGTTACATAACTTTATTACTTTTTTAATATATCACAACATTGTGTTGATTTTGTGACAAAATACGAAAAATGTTCATACATTAAAATTCAACCACGGTGAGCCGCCGTTCCCTATTCGTGCAGACAGTTTGAAAAAATCATAACATATTTTGCCAGAGCGAAACATTGCAATTGATAGTACATACAGTAGCGGCGTTCAGTGAACGCCAATCGTTTTGGTTGCAAAACCAAAAGACACACAGCAAATACATTATTATATCATTGTTAATTAAACAGGTCATTTGTAATGTCGAACCGATTGTGAAAATCGGTTCGATTGGCGGTCACTGACCGCCGCTACTGTTACACAAAACGCAAAGACGGCGGAGCATAACGCTCCGCCGTAAAATACAAATTAAATTATAATCAGTTTGTGATTGTTTTCTCAGTATCCTTGTCAAAGATATGGAGTTTGCTGAGGTCGAAAGCAATCTCAATGTCGTCGCCCGGCTTAGCTGTTGAAGTAGGTTCAACACGAGCTGTGATAGGTGTACCGTTGATATTTACATAGAGATAAATTTCAGCGCCCATAAGCTCGGTAACATCAACATTGGCTTTGAGAAGACACTCAGCCTTAGCAATTTCTTCAGGCTCATCGTGAACATGCTCAGGACGGATACCCAAAACAACTTCCTTGCCAACATAGTTGTCGAGGTCAGCATTGACCTTTGACTCCGGAACAGGAACGTGATACTTGTCAAAATCAAGAGTATACTTGCCGCCGTTCTTAGAGAGAACAGCGTTGATGAAGTTCATCTGAGGTGAACCGATAAATCCTGCAACGAACATATTGCAAGGCATATCATAAAGATGCTGAGGAGTATCAACCTGCTGAATGAAACCGTCTTTCATAACAACAATTCTTGTACCCATTGTCATAGCCTCTGTCTGGTCATGGGTTACATAGATAAATGTTGTGCCGAGACGCTGATAAATTTTTGAAATCTCTGTTCTCATCTGAGCACGGAGCTTAGCATCAAGGTTTGAAAGCGGTTCGTCAAGAAGGAATACCTTCGGGTTACGAACGATAGCACGACCGAGAGCAACACGCTGTCTCTGACCGCCTGAAAGAGCCTTTGGCTTTCTGTCAAGATACTGCTCAATACCAAGGATTCTTGCAGCCTCTTCAACTCTTCTCTTAATCTCTTCCTTAGAGAACTTACGGAGTTTAAGACCGAATGCCATATTATCATATACAGTCATATGAGGATAAAGAGCATAGTTCTGGAATACCATTGCGATATCTCTGTCCTTAGGAGCAACATCGTTTGCGAGTGTGTCGCCGATGTAAAGCTCACCCTTTGAAATATCCTCAAGACCTGCAATCATTCTGAGAGTTGTTGATTTACCGCAACCTGAAGGACCAACGAGAATGATGAATTCTTTGTCGGCAATTTCAAGGTTGAAGTCTGTAACAGCAGTTACACCGCCGTCATAAATCTTGTAAACATGTCTTAATGAAACATTTGCCATTGTGTATAAACCTCCAATTAGTCGATAACGATAAAGTCCTTAGCTTTATTACATACAATAATATACCACTTTTCGCACAATTTGACCATACCGAAATTGACCAAAGATATATGCATTATTTTATTTAAAACCGACACAGGATAAAATTCAGATGCATTTTTTAGTGTATATTGCCGATAAAAACCGACTTTTTATCCAAATCCGTTAACAATTTGCACTCGCCTATGTGCAAATTGCTATCAAGATACAAACCGCCTATTGAAATTCGTTGAAGATGCACAACTTTTAATCCACAACACAAAAACATTTTTTTAACCTGATGATATTTACCCTCACAAATTGTGACAATTCCTGTTTTTTTATCATTTTTGTCACATTCAAGCACGGCACTGCGACACTTCGTACCGTCAGAGAACTCAATTCCGTCAGAAAAAGCCTTTACGGTATCTTCTGTGATTTCTCCGTCAAGCTTTGCAACATACTTCTTGTCCACATGCTTTTTAGGCGAGGTTATGCTGTGCGCAAAGTCACCGTCATCTGTAATAAGAAGCAGTCCCTCCGTATCACGGTCAAGTCTGCCGACGGGAAAAAGTCCCTTTCGTTTCATATCTTCGGGGATAATATCAATAACAGTCTTAAACTGCCTGTCCTCGGTTGCCGACACAACTCCCGCAGGCTTGTTCATCATTATATATATGTATTTGCTGTAATTCAAAGCCTGTCCGTCCACAACAATTTCATCCTTGCCAGGGTCAACCTTTGCATCGGGCTTTTTACAGATTTTTCCGTTCACAAGAACCGCACCGCTTTTTATGAGCTTTTGAACCTCTTTTCTGCCGTCGGCTCTTTGTGACGAAATAATTTTATCGAGTCTTTCCATCTTAATCAACAAGCGGCAGATTTTTACTGCCGTATTCTCCGTTTGTAATGTGTCCGCCGATTACCCTGTTTTTGTAAACAAGCAAAACGGCATTGTTATCCTTTGGCTTTTCCAGGGGAACGGTAATCTCCGTAACCTCTTTGCCTTTAAATTTTCCGAGGTCAAGTCCGATTTTCTTCTGAAGTTCGTTGTATTCCTCATAATATTTATTAAAATCCGACGGAATTACAACCGACCTTTTCTCAGGCTTTGCTTCGGCGGTTTCAATTCCGAACTGTTCAAGGAATTTTTTCTCCTCACCGTCATTAAGCACAAGAGAATACTCCCCTGTTTTATCACTTACGGCTGTATCGGGCAACCGTGAATTTATTGCAACCGTGACGGCTGTACATATTATTGCCGCTGTTACGGACAGCACCGCCGCCAAAATTACTGTTTTTTTAGCCTTAATTTTTAAATTGAAAACGAACATTATAAATCCTCCGCACATTTTATTCTCTGATAAAATGTATGCGAAAAATCTTCGGATAATTCCGTTTGTCCGATTTCAAATTATTTACTTTGTAAGAACATCCAAGAGTTCAGCCGTGGTTTTCACAAACACCCTGCCGCCCTCTTTTTTCATGCTTTCAAGGTCGCCGTAGCCATATTCAACACCGACAAAATCGACACCGCAAAGTCTTGCTCCCTTTGTGTCAAACCAAGTATCACCTATCATGACGATATTTTCTCTGTCATTTTCAAGGCTGCCGCCAAGTCTTTCAACTGCATACGGAATAAGGTCTTTTTTGTCTTTTCGACCGCCGTCAAGTGTTGAACCGCAGATTGCGTCAAATATATCATGCACACCGAGAAGGTCTGTAATTTCTTCGGCAAACTTTTCATACTTTGACGAACACACGGCAAGCTTTGCACCGCTGTTTTTAAGCTCTGCAAGAACCCTGTCAATGCCGTCATAAAGCTTGTTCACAAGCTTGCCCTTGGTGTTGTAGTATTCACGATAAATCTCAACGCCTCTTGCCGATTCTTCCTCATTGAAACGACAGATATTGCGGAATGTATCGAGCAACGGCGGTCCGATGTACAATGTGTAATCGTCAAGATTCGGCAACGGCTTGCCCATACTTTTAATTGCGTTTTCAAGTGACTCTCTTATGCCCAATGCGCTCTCGCTGATTGTGCCGTCAAGGTCAAACAGATAATATTTGTACTTATTCATCAAACTTGCTGTCCGCCTTCATCTGAAATTTTTCTGATTTTACGCTTACTCTTGTGTGAGTGCCTCTCGCAATTTCACCCTTTTTATCTTCGGCAAAAACTTCAAAATTAAACATTCTGCCGTCAACGCTTTTGAGAACGGCTGTTGCCGTAACCTCAGCACCGAGAGGAGTAGGGCTTGTGTGTTCAATTGAAATCATTGTACCTACTGTTGTAAGCTCATCGTTGTCAAGAACCTTGTCTGCAAGGGCTGCGGCGGCATTCTCCATAAGAGCCACAACACACGGAGTTGCAAGCACGCAAAGACTGCCACTGCCCATTGAAACGGCAAGATTTTCTTCTTCCACCTTAATTGTTACAGAATGTGTATTTATTTCGCTCATAAAAATTTCCTTTCTTATTGTTTAAAGCAATTTTATGTGATATACTTAACAAAGTGTGCATTACTCGTCTGTGAATTGACAGAGTAAGTATCCATACGATATAATAATACAATATTCAGTGAAAATAGGCAAGCATTGCCCGAATAATATTTGAGGTGAAAATAAATGAAACTCGGAATCGTCGGACTTCCAAATGTCGGCAAAAGTACTCTTTTTAACGCAATTACAGATGCAGGTGCTCAGAGTGCAAACTATCCTTTCTGCACAATTGAACCGAATATCGGTGTTGTTGCAGTTCCGGACAAAAGACTTGATAAACTTGCGGAAATGTATGATCCTGACAAATATACTCCTGCATCAATTGAATTTGTAGATATTGCAGGTCTTGTAAAGGGTGCATCAAAGGGCGAGGGACTCGGCAACAAGTTCCTTTCAAACATCCGTGAATGTGACGCTATCGTTCATGTTGTCCGTTGCTTTGAAAACGATGACATTATCCATGTTGAAGGCAACATCAACCCTGCCCGTGACATTGAAACAATTAATCTTGAGCTTATTCTCTCCGACGTTGAAATGCTCGAACGCAGAATTGACAAGACAAAGAAAATGCTCAAGGGCGATAAAAAGTATCAGAAAGATATCGACCTTTTTGAAAGAGTTCTTGCCGCACTCAACGAGGGCAAGCCTGCAAGAAGTGTTGAATGTGACGATGACGAAAAGACAATTCTTTCAGAGGTTGCGCTTCTCACAAACAAGCCTGTTATCTATGCCGCAAATATGAGTGACGAGGATTTCTCAAACGGCATCGACTCAAACGAGGGCTACAAGGCTGTTCAGAAGATTGCCGCCGAGGAACACGCCGGCGTTCTTCCAATCTGTGCTCAGATTGAGGAAGAAATCGTTGAGATGGACAAGGAAGAAAAGGAAATGTTCCTTTCCGATATGGGACTTGAGGAAAGCGGTCTTGACAGACTTATCAAGGAATGCTATGCACTTCTCGGACTTATCTCCTACCTTACAGCCGGCAAGCAGGAGGTTCGTGCATGGACAATCAAAAAAGGAACAAAAGCACCTCAGGCAGCTGGCAAAATTCACTCGGATTTTGAGCGTGGATTTATCAGAGCCGAGGTTATCGCATATGACGACCTTATCGCCTGCGGAAGTATGACAGCCGCAAAAGAAAAAGGTCTTGTCCGCAGTGAAGGCAAGGACTATGTTATGAAAGACGGCGATGTCGTTCTTTTCAGATTCAATGTTTAATTAAATCATTACAATTGATGACGGTTACGAATATTTTCGCAGCCGTCATTTTTTGATGTCACACATTTCTCCTTTTGCAATAATATGTAGTGTAAACGAAAGGAGGTAAGCGTATGTGTAACTTTGGTAACGGCAACGGTTGCTGCTCATGGATTATTCTTCTTATCATCGTTCTCTGCTGTTGCGGCGGAAACAACGGCGGCTGTGGTTGTGACAACAACAGCTGTGGCTGCGGCTGCTGATAAAGCACGCTGACTAAAGCCCCATTCGGCTTATTGCTGAGGATGTTTTAATATAAAAAGGGCGGCTGCCGCTTTTTGCGATATCCGCCCTTTGCTTTTTATTCAATTGAACGGTACATACAAAAACGGTCGGCTTGAACAAACCGACCGTTAATATTTTGCAATTATTAAATTAATTCAGAAATTATTTGTCCTCTTTAACAACATCTCTGACAACCTTTGCAATGTGCGGCTGTGTAAGACCGAACTTGTCAAGAAGCTCAAGAGCCGGACCGCTGTAACCGAAACGATCGTTCACACCGATCTTTGTAACCTTAACAGGACACTCTGCACTTACAACATCACAAACAGCGTCACCGAGACCGCCGATAACATTGTGTTCCTCAACGGTGATGATTCTGCTGTTTCCTTTGCAGCCTTAATGATGATATCTCTGTCGATAGGCTTTATTGTGTGAATATTGATAAGACGAGCGTTGATGCCCTCAGCCTCAAGTTCCTTAACAGCCTTTAAAGCCTCGTTTACAACAAGTCCTGTTGCAATAACAGCCACATCGTTGCCCTCATGGAGAGTAATACCCTTGCCGAGCTCAAATGTATAGGTATCGGGATCATTAAAACTGTCAACAGCAAGTCTGCCGAGACGGATATAAACAGGACCGTTGTACTCAATTGCAGCCTTTGTAGCGGCCATCATTTCGTAGTGATCGGCAGGGTTAAGGACAACCATACCCGGAATTGTACGCATAATACCGATATCTTCAAGACACTGATGAGTAGCACCGTCTTCACCTGTTGAAATACCTGCGTGGCTGCCGGCAATTTTAACATTAAGATGAGGGTAAGCAACCGAGTTGCGAATCTGCTCAAATGCTCTGCCTGTTGCAAACATTGCAAATGATGCGGCAACCGGAATTTTGCCTGCCGCTGCCATACCTGCCGCAACGCCTACCATATTGCCCTCGGCAATACCGCAGTCAAAAAATCTTTCGGGAAACTCTTTTTTAAAAATTCCTGTCTTTGTAGCAGCTGCGAGGTCTGCATCAAAAACAATAATGTCCTTATTTGTCTTTGCAAGCTCACAAAGAGCCATGCCAAAGCTTTCTCTTGTAGCCTTTTTAATTACCTGTGCCATCAGCAGTTGCCCTCCAATCTGTCAATTTCAGCCTGAAGCTCGGCAGTAGCCTGTTCATACTGTTCCTTGTTGGGAGCAGTGCCGTGCCAGCCAACCTGATTTTCCATAAATGAAACGCCCTTGCCTTGATTGTCTTGGCAAGAATTGCAGTAGGCTTGCCCTTTACTGTCTTAGCCTTTTCGAGAGCCGATTCAATCTGATTGAAGTCGTGACCGTCAATTTTGATTACTTCAAAGCCAAAGCTTTCAAACTTTTTATCAAGAGGCTCAATGCCTGCAACCTCTTCAACAGTACCGTCAATCTGAAGTCCGTTCTGGTCAACAATTACAACGAGATTGTCAAGCTTGTTGTGAGCGGCAAACATCGCAGCCTCCCAAACCTGACCTTCTTCAACCTCGCCGTCACCGAGAACCGTATATGTGCGATAGCTCTTGTTATCAAGCTTAGCCGCAAGTGCCATACCGCAGGCAGCCGAAATGCCCTGACCGAGTGAGCCTGTACTCATATCAATACCCGGAGTACCCTTCATATCGGGATGTCCCTGAAGCATAGCGCCTACATGACGGAGCTTTGTAAGCTCGTCCCATTCAAAAAAGCCCTTGAGCGCAAGTGTTGCATAAAGAGCCGGGCAGCAGTGACCTTTTGAAAGAACAAAACGATCTCTGTCCTGCATATCGGGATTTTTAGGATCAACATTCATTTCCTTAAAGTAGAGATATGTGAAAATATCTGCTGCCGAAAGCGATCCGCCGGGATGACCTGATTTGGCGTGGTAAGTGCCGAGAATTGCGCCCATTCTTGACTTTGCGGCAAGAATTCGGAGCTGCTTGATTTCTGAACTGTCCATTTAATAAACCATTCCTTTCAGAATTTTGCGTAATACATGACCGTGTTATACACACCTATTTTAATTATACACAATCCAACGCAAATTTCAACAATTTTTTCGGATTTTCCAAAAATCGGATAAATTCCTTAAATTCGCCCTTGAAGAAATAATTTTTTATGATATAATAAGCAAAGTAAAGTACGATTAAATCTAAGCTTTTGTAAAAGCTTATTTATAAAAACCGTTTGGAGGGAACAGCAATGCTGCTTGCGGCAGATGTCGGAAACACCAATGTCAAGCTCGGCATTTTTGACGGAGATAATTTAAAATTCAAACTCCGTTTTTCAACCGATGAAAACAAAACAAGCGACGAGCTTGCCGTTGAACTTTTCACATTTTTGCAGATTTACAACATCGACGCAAAAAACATTGACGGCGCTATTATAAGCTCTGTTGTTCCTAAATTTACATATAATCTCAGAAGTGCGATTATGACCGTTACAGGCAAAAAAAGTCTGCTCATCGGTCCGGGACTCAAGACAGGTCTTGACATCAAAATAGAACATCCCGAAACCTTGGGTGCCGATATTGTTGCCGGCTGTGTGGGAGCGTGTGAAAAATACGGCGGTCCTCTCATTATGATTTTTATGGGAACTGCAACCGCAATTGTCTATGTTGACGCAAGCAACGCATATCACGGCGGTGCAATCGCCCCCGGTATGGGAATTTCGCTTGACGCACTCACAAATCACGGTGCATTGCTGTCATCTGTTGATATGAAAGCTCCAAAGAGGGTAATTTCATCAAACACATCCGACTGCATTCGTTCGGGAATTATGTTCGGAACAGCCTGTATGCTTGACGGAATGGTTGATATGTTTAACGAGGAATGCAAGACAGAATGCAAGGTTGTTGCCACAGGCGGTCTTGCTCCGCTTGCAATCAAAAACTGCCGTCACGATATTATCTTTGATGAGAATATTATTCTTGACGGACTCAAAATTATTTACGAGAGAAATAAAAAATAAAGACAATTTAATATATAACTTGTTTTTGAATTATTAATTTGATGCAACGGGGTTCTCCCCTTGTAAATATTATTTGCGTTTCACCTGCGGAAAATGAGCAGGGAAACAGCAGGAGGAATTTTTTATGAACAAGACAGGAAACTTTTCAAAGGTGCAAAGAATGGTTATTCTTGCAGTGCTTATCGCATTGACGCTTGTAATGGCGCTCACACCGCTCGGATATCTGAAGATCGGTGCGCTTTCCATTTCATTCCTTTGCATTCCGATTGCAATCGGTGCAACCGTTCTCGGTCCTACAGCAGGATTGATTCTCGGCACACTCTTTGGTATCACAAGCTTTGTACAATGCTTTGGTATGGACGCATTCGGCACGGCAATGCTTTCAATCAACTGGTTTTACACCTTTATAATTTGTGTTGTTGCACGAGCTCTTATGGGTTGGCTCACAGGACTTATCGCAAAAGGTCTTGGCAAGGTATTTGAAGGTAAAACGGTAGGCAAGTTCAATCTTAACGACCTTATCGCTACTATACTCTGCCCTGTTATGAACACAGCCTTCTTCCTTGGCTTTATGGCAATCCTTTTCGGCAGTATCGAAGTTATGGGACTTAATGTAATCACAGCCGTGGTTATCCCCGCTCTTTCAATCAACTGCATTCTTGAAATCATTGCTTGCTTTGTTGTCGGTTCGGCAGTAAGCATTGCGGTCAAGAAAATTGTTGCGGCAAACAAAAGTAAATAATTAACATTCAAAAACGGGCGATTTTGTTTAGAATCGTCCGTAATTTTTTTACATTATATTTTAAAATCGGTGATGTTATGCAAAAGAAAATTCTTGAACTTTTAACAAAAACAGACGGTTATGTTTCGGGCAGTGAAATTTCCGAACAGCTTGGTGTGTCAAGGCAGGCAGTTTGGAAAGCAATCAACGGAATTAAGGAACAGGGTTACAAAATCGACTCTGTAACAAACCGCGGATACTGCCTTGTTGCCTATCCCCCACACCTCAACGAGCCTGCAATCGAAAAATACCTGAAAACCTCCGTAATCGGCAAAAAACTCATCGTCCTTGACGAGGTGGGTTCAACAAACGATTACCTCAAAAAGCTGGGTGCAGACGGTTGCGAAAACGGCACGGTTGCCGTTGCCAGAGAACAAACTCAGGGCAAGGGCAGACTCGGCAGAGTTTGGAAAGCAAAAAAGGATGACAGCATCACCTTTTCTTTTTTGTTAAGACCAAAGATTGCCCCATCAGAGGTATCGTCAATCACCCCTCTTGCAGGTCTTGCAGTCTGCAAGGCAATCAGAGAATTCACGGGACTTGACTGCCGTATAAAATGGCCGAACGATATCATCATCGGAAAGAAAAAGCTTGTCGGTATTTTAACCGAAATGAGTGCCGAATTTGACGCCGTAGAATATGTAATTACAGGCATCGGAATCAATGCTGATACTCAGGATTTCCCCGATGACATAAAGGAAAAGGCAACTTCAATTTATCTTGCAACAGGCGGCCATTTTGACAAGAACAAATTCTTTGCCTGTGTGCTTAACCACATTGAAGAGGAATTCATCAAAAACGATTTAAAGCTTTCCCCTGTCGCATTAAAGGAATACACAAGCCTTTGTGCAACAGTCGGCAGAGATATAACATTCACCAAAGACGGAAAGTCCGTTACCGCAAAAGCTGTGGGAGTAAACCCTGACGGCGAGCTTATTGCAGAGCTTCCCGACAAAACCGCCAAGCTTATCAATTCAGGCGAAGTCACCGTACAAGGCATTTACTAACGGCGTGTCGCCGTCCCCCGTTCGTGCAGACAGTTTTACAAATGCAAAGCTATAAATGCCCGAGCGTAACATTGCCGATTACGGTAAGTCATCTATTGTCTGCGTGTCGCCGTCCCCCGTTCGTGCAGACAGTTTTACAAATGCAAAGCTATAATGCCCGAGCGTAACATTTCCGATTATATTTTAATGTCACAATGCTACAATAACAATACAATACTATTGCGTACTATACCGCACAAACAACAAGGACATCCGAAAAAACGGATGTCCTTAGTTTTATATAAAATATTCGGTTATAAATTACTTGAAGTATTTTACACCGCTTTCAAAAATCTGCTGGTCTTTTGCGAACGGAACATTTTTGTAAAGGTTTTCGCCCTTTCTCTCGCTGTGTCCCATTTTACCGAGAACTCTGCCGTCAGGTGATGTGATACCCTCAATTGCACAAACAGAACCGTTGAGGTTGAACTCAATGTCACCGCTTGGGTTGCCGGCAAGGTCAACATACTGTGTTGCAATCTGACCGTTCTTTGCAAGTTCTTTAACAGTTTCAACATCAGCCATAAATCTGCCCTCACCGTGTGACACGGGAACAGCAAACACATCGCCTGCGTTGACATTTGCAAACCACGGTGACTTAACGGAAGTAACTCTTGTATAAGCCATATGTGAAATATGTCTGCCGATTGTGTTGAATGTGAGCGTCGGATCATTTGCTTTAAGCTCTCTGATTTCGCCGTAAGGAACAAGTCCGAGCTTGATAAGAGCCTGGAATCCGTTACAGATGCCGAGCATAAGACCGTCACGATTCTTGAGAAGGTTGTTAACCTGCTCTGCAATTCTCGGGTTGCGGAATGTTGTTGCAATGAACTTACCTGAACCGTCAGGCTCGTCACCGCCTGAGAAACCGCCCGGAAGCATAATCATCTGTGACTTTGCAATGAGCTTTTCCATTTCGTCAATTGTTTCTTCAATATCGTTTGAAGAAAGGTTCTTGACGATGAGCATTTCAACATTTGCACCTGCTTTTTCAAATGCTCTTGCCGTATCAACCTCGCAGTTTGTACCCGGGAATACAGGGATAAATACAGTAGGCTTTGCAACCTTGATTGCAGGTGAAGATGTGTTTCTCTCGCTGTAAAGCGGAACATCAACTTCGATTTCAGGCACTTCAGCCTTTGTCGGGAATACCTTTTCAAGCGGAGCAGTCCACTTTTCGAGGAGTGCGGAAAGTTCGATTTCCTTGCCGTTTACAGTAATCTTTGCATCGTTTGTAACAGTACCGAGGTCATAGTGAAGAACATCGTTTGAAAGCTCTGCACCGTCTGCAAGTTCGATAACAAGCGAACCCGAAAGCGGAGCGAAAAGCTCGTCATTTGTGAGTTCGTTTGCAAACTTAAAGCCAAAGCCGTTACCGAAGCAAGCCTTACATACGCTTGCGGCAGTACCGCCCTCTTTAACAACCGATGCAGAAAGCACCTTGCCGTCCTCGCAGAGAGCATAAACAGCGTTGTACATTTCGATAAGCTTATCCCATACAGGCATAAGTGTTTCTTTATTTTCGGGAACGGGAACAAAGATAACCTTTGAACCTGCGTTCTTGAATTCTGTTGAAATTGTCTTTGATGCCTTTGTCATTGCAACGGCGAAACTTACGAGTGTAGGCGGAACATCAATATCCTCAAATGTACCGACATACTGTCCTTACCGCCGATTGACGGAAGTCCGAGCTTGAGTTGAGCCTGCATAGCACCGAGGAGTGCTGCGGCAGGTTTACCCCAACGGGAAGGAACATCTTTAAGTCTTTCAAAATATTCCTGGAATGTAAGTCTTGCTGTCATCGGGTTTGCGCCGATTGCAAGCAGCTTTGAAAGCGACTCAACAACTGCATAAGCCGAGCCGTGGAACGGACTCCAGCGTGAAACGCCGGGGATATAGCCGTAACTCATTGCTGTTGCATCGTCTGTTTCGCCCTTCTCAAGCGGAATCTTTGCAGCCATAGCCTCCTGAGGAGTGAGCTGATTCTTACCGCCGAACGGCATAATTACCGTAGCCGCACCGATTGATGCGTCAAATCTTTCTGCAAGACCGATCTGTGAGCAAACTTCAAGTCTTGACATATTTTCAAGGAATGCCTCGTCAGCAGGCATATCTTTAAGCTTTGCGGGAGCAACCTTACGGTAGCAGCCTTCCCACTTCGGAGCCTCGATATAAGCCTTGGCAACCTGAGTAACACCGTTTGTGTTGAGGAACTCACGGCTGAGGTCAACGATTGTGTCGCCTCTCCAGTTCATTGTAAGACGAGGACTTTCGGTTACAACTGCAACGGCTGTAGCCTCAAGGTTTTCTTTTGATGCAAGTGAAATAAACTTGTCAACATCTTTTTTATCGAGAACAACAGCCATTCTTTCCTGACTTTCGGATATAGCAAGCTCCGTACCGTCAAGGCCGTCATATTTCTTTGTTACCTTGTCGAGGTCAACCGTAAGACCGTCGGCAAGTTCACCGATAGCAACGCAAACACCGCCTGCACCGAAGTCGTTACATCTCTTGATGAGCTTTGCAGTTTCGGGGTTGCGGAACAAACGCTGAATTTTTCTTTCTGTCGGAGGATTACCCTTCTGAACCTCTGCACCGCAGGTTTCGATTGAGTTTTCATCGTGAGCCTTTGAAGAACCTGTTGCACCGCCGCAGCCGTCACGACCTGTTCTTCCGCCGAGAAGTACGATTACATCATCGGGAAGAGGAGTTTCACGGATAACATTTTCCTTTGGAGATGCACCGATAACAGCACCGATTTCCATTCTCTTTGCAACATAGCCCTGATCGTAAAGCTCGGTTACCTGACCTGTTGCAAGACCGATCTGGTTACCGTATGAGCTGTAACCCTGAGCGGCACCTGTTGTAATTTTGCGTGAAGGGAGCTTGCCGTGCATTGTATCCTTGAAAGGAATTGTCGGATCGCCCGAGCCTGTAACACGCATAGCCTGATATACATATGAACGGCCTGAAAGCGGATCACGGATTGCACCGCCAAGACAGGTTGCGGCACCGCCGAAAGGTCGATTTCTGTCGGGTGGTTGTGAGTTTCGTTCTTGAACTGAACGAGCCACTGTTCTGTTTTTCCATCTATAGTAACGGGAACCTGAATTGAGCAGGCATTGATTTCTTCACTTTCGTCAAGGTCGGGAATGAGTCCCTTTTTCTTGAGTGACTTCATACCGATGAGAGCCATATCCATAAGTGAAACAATTCTCTTTGTATCCTTGCCGTAAACCTCGTCACGGGTTGCATAATACTCGCTGAGTGCGTCCTCGATAACCTTGCCGAGAGCAGACTTTTCAATCTCAATCTCTTCAAGTCTTGTAAGGAATGTTGTGTGACGGCAATGATCCGACCAGTATGTGTCAATTACACGAAGTTCTGTAACCGACGGATCACGGTGCTCTGTATCTCTGAAGTAATCACGGCAGAATTTGAGGTCTGCAAGTGTCATTGCAAAGCCCATTGAATCGTAATACTTCTGCATCTCATCGTCATTCCAGCCGTTGAAGCCCTCTACCCTCTTAACATTTTCGGGAACGGGAATTTCCATATCAAGAGTCTTTGGCTTTTCAAGAGATGCAAGACGGCTTTCAACAGGGTTGATGAGGTACTCCTCAACCTTTACAAGCTCTTCGTCTGTAATATTGCCCTTGAGAGCAATTACTCTTGCTGTAAGAACCTTGCAACGCTCACCCTGAGTGAGGAGCTGAACGCACTGCTCGGCAGAGTCGCCGCGCTGATCGTACTGACCGGGGAGATACTCCATTGCGAATACCTTCCAGCCGTCCTCAACGGGGAGAGTTTCTTCATAGATTACATCGGCGTTAGGCTCTGACAAAACAATGGTTTTCGCCTTGTCATATTCTTCCTTAGTAAGTCCCTCAAGATCGTAACGCACAATGTAACGAAGATCTTCGACAGACTTCATACCGAGGTTGTGGCGGATGTCCCAAAGCGTCTGCTTTGCAAGAACATTGAAGCCATCCTTTTTTTCAACAAAAATTCTGATTACTTCTGACATAATTCATTCACCTGCTTAATTAAGATATAAAACAAAATAAATCCCGTCTGATAACCTGTATCACATCACATAATACCACATTCGACTATTTTTTTATTTCATTTAAGGCATTAAAAGGTATTCTGTAAAAGTAAAATTAAATGCAAACAGAAAAAGCGGTCAGACAAAGCAAAATGCCGTCTGACCGCACAATATAATCATATTTAATCGCCTTTGAGAAAATCTTTGTAAAATTCCTCAAAACTGCCGTTTTTGTAGTCTGAATAATCCTTATTATCTCTGTTCACAATTGTGTCGGTAATAAGGTATGTATCAAAGCCGAGTTTTGCGCTGCACAAATCCTCGTCAACATCGTTGCCGATCATAATGCTGTCTTCGGGCTTGATATCCTGCTTTTTGCAGATTTCTTCAAAATATTTCAGATTCGGCTTGCAGCAACCAAAGTTTTCGTATGTTGTAACAAGTTCAAAATCGTCGGGAGAAACTCCTGCCCATTCAAGTCTGCGTTTGTTGCAACAAACGGAAAAATCGGATTTGTTGCGGCAATAAGTCTGCCGCCGTTTTTCTTTATGAAATCAATACTTTTCTTTGCATAAGGAGTAAAGCTTGTAGCGTCTTTCGGAACGATAAACTCGTTTTCGTAATAATCGGTAAAAAGGTCATCAAACTTTTCAAGGTCGGCACCGCTGACTTTGCCCGCTGTTTCCCAGAAAACTTCACGGTTTGTACGGCTGTTATCGTTCTTTGTCATAGCGTCAGTGCCTGCCCACATCGCCTTTATAAGGCGTCGGGTTCGATTTTTATAACAGGAGTGCAACGCTTGCAGAGCGATGAAAAATACAGCTTTACGAATTTTTCCATGTCCATGGGAAGCAAAGTTCCGTCCAAATCAAAAAGATAATTTTTATACATTAACATACCGTTCCTTTCAATTTATGCACAAATATTATACAAAATTTCGATTTGGATTGCAAGGAAAAAATTTTCGGTATATACTATAGTCAGTAAAAAACGAGGTGATAAGATGAAAATAGTTTTAACAGACGCACAGACTGTTCTTGACGATATTGTAAATGCCGATGTGCTTAATAGGTTCGGCGAGGTTGAGTCGTTCGGTCTTTTGAAATATGAAGAAGTTGCGGAGAAAATTGCAGATGCAGATATCGTTGTGTGCAACAAAACTCTGCTTGATTCGCACACAATGCGACTTGCAAAAAATCTGAAATATATAGGACTTTTTGCAACAGGCTACAACAACATTGACCTTGACTACTGCACCAAAAACGGCATAACCGTCTGCAACGCAGGTTCATATTCAACAAATGCGGTTGCACAGCACACATTTGCACTCATTCTTGAACATTTCAATCACACTGCGGAATATAATCGGTTTGTTCAGGACGGCAAGTGGAAAAGAAGCAAAACTTTTTCACCGTTTGTATATCCGCTGAATGAACTTGCAGGCAAAACACTCGGCATTGTCGGACTCGGAAACATCGGAAAGGCTGTTGCAAAAATTGCAAACGCTTTTGATATGAATGTAATCGCATCGAGCAGAACTCCGAAAAATATTGACGGAATCAAAGATGTTTCATTTGACGAACTTCTTGAAACAAGCGACATTGTAAGCGTTCATTGTCCGCTAAATCCACAGTCGAAAAATATGTTTGACAAAAATGCCTTTGCCAACATGAAACAGGGTGCATTGTTCGTAAACACGGCAAGAGGCGGTGTTATGGTTGAAGAAGATTTGCTTGAGGCACTCGAAAGCGGTCACCTCGGCGGCGCGGCAATCGACACCCTCAAGGTTGAGCCTATGGTTGAGGACTGCATTCTTATGGGTGCAAAAAATTGCATCATCACCCCCCACATCGCATGGGCGCCCGTTGAAACCAGAGAACGCCTTATGGGCATAGTTTCGGACAACATCAAAAATTTTCTGAACGGAACTCCGACAAATAAAGTAAATTAACGGTGAGTAATTAATGACACAAATTATATATTAAGATATATTTTATAAATGTCACAATGTAATTGACCTACTGTAGCGGCGAATGAGGTTCGCCAATCATTTCGTGTGCAAACACGAAATGAATAAGTAAATGTACAAATTTTTGAGCAATAAAATTACTAATGTAAATATAAAAATCCGACAGAAATAACCGCCCACCTTTTCGGTGAGCGGTTGTTTTGTGTAGTGTAGTATTAGGAAATTGGGATTAGATTACAATTACTGCTGTCTTTCGCAATAACTTGAAAGGCCTGTGTTAGGATCTGTGTATTTGAGCATATCATTGTCAGCGTCATATGTGTAGTTAAACTTCTGTTCGCCTACTGTCATAACGAGATCTGTACCTCAAATGTGTAATTGCCCGAAACAGTCACACCGCTCATTTCGCCTGAGAATGTACCGTCATCTGCAAATGTGTATGTACATTTCAAAGTTTCGGGGTCAACACCGTTTGCTGTTGCGTAGTCATCAATTGAAACGGCTGTACCGTCCGTACCTTCAAGTGCTGTTACAGTCCAAGTACCTACAACGCTTGCCGATGAATCGCCGTCCTTTGAATCAGCGGCGCTGTCATCTGCGCTGTTTGCATTGTCGTCAGCAGTCTGTGATGCCGAATTTTCGTTTTTGCTTGACGAGTCACCGTCATTACCGCAACCTACAAGACCTACTGTACCTACCATACAAATTGCAAGCAATAAAGCTAACTTCTTGATTTTTTTCATAGTTGATTACCTCTTTCCGATATTTTTTACTTTCCGATTTTGATTTACGGAAACACCGCAATTTTCGTGTTTCGCTTTTATCACCTCAATGATAGCCAATTTAATGCAACATTTCAACAAGTTGGCACAAACATCAATCTTTTGGCAAAAACATATGACAATCGGATATAATATTTTTCAAATTTATGGTATAATCTAAGTGCAGTTAATCATTGCTCCGAATTAAATTATTTCAAAGGAGGCGATATCTTGAAAATTGCAGTTATTGACGACGAAAAGCCTCAGGCAGACATTCTCTACTCAATCTGCAACGCATATTTTGGCGGACACAAGCAAAATGTGCAGATTGATTGTTTTCCTGACGGAATAGCTTTTTTCAATTCATTCAAGGAAAACACCTACAAAATAGCCTTTGTAGATATTTTTATGGAGAAGATGAACGGCATTGCGTGGCTGAAAAGCTTCGTGAAAAAGACCGTGATATTCTTATTGTATTTGTCACAACAAGCCCCGATTTTATGATGCAGGCATTTTCCGTTCACGCTTTTCATTACATAACAAAACCCTACAAAGCTGAGCAGATTTACAAGGTACTTGATGATGCCTCATCATATGTATCGGATAATTCAAAATACATTGAAGTTATGTGTGACCGCCGAAACACGCTGATTTCGCTTAAGGAAATTGTTTCTGTTGAATCCGACGCACATTATATCAACATAGGTGTTGTTTCGGGACTTAGATATCGCACACGAATGACCATTACAGAGTTTCTCAAGCTTGCAGACAACGACACCCGTTTCATACCCGTAAACAGGGGAATCGTGCTGAATGCCGATTACATAAAGGACATTGAAGACTCTGTATGTGTTACAGGCAACGGTGAAAGATTCCCGATTAAAATTCGTGAAAAAACTCGGATTGAACAGAGCATCCGTGAATATATGTTCAAAAAAATCAGAGAAAACCAGCGGAGGTGAACATGGACGCATTCATAAAATTTCTTCAGGCATTTTTCAGCTTTGTCATAATAATACCGTTAAGTTTATTCTGCCTTTTACCGTTAAAAAATCAATTAAAATACCCGATTCCAAAGATAGTAACGCTCTTTTTGTGTTCATTTATCATACTCGGTTCTCTCTCGTCAATTGTGATGACGGCTTTTGACATTCAGAATTTAAATTTTGTTCTCTTCCCCGACCTGGTGATATTTTTCTTCCTTATTAAAAGCGTTACAAAGGCCGGAACAGCACGCTGTTTTGTTTGTTTTTATAAGTGTGTGCTGTTTGATTTCATTCTTTTCTCTGTATGCATATTTTATCAACTCATTTTTTCAGGAAGAATCTCACGAGGAGTTAACACCTCATATAGCCTGATTCAAATGGGGCTTTCGGTTGCGGCAATGGGAGCGCTTGTTCCGCTCACAAAATATTACGCATGGATGATTGACAACATAAATATCGGCAAGGTGTGGTATTTGTTTTCAATTTTGCCCATTGCACTTATGATGTCAACCATCTATACCATACCGATTTCCTACGCAAATATTCGTGTTGGAAAGGTTTATGCAAAAGGATTCATCATTACAATATTTGAGCTTGCATTGTATCTTATAGTATTCATATTATTCTACATTTTCAGCAAGACTACTATTGAAAAAACAAAGCTTACAGAACGAAACAACATTCTTGAAATTCAGAAAAGTTACACAGAATCGTTGCAGTCGTACATAAAATACACCTCAAAAGCAAGGCATGATTTTAAACATTCAGTTCATGTTATGAGCCGACTTGCAGATGAAGGAAATCTTTCGGCGCTGAAAGACTACATTGCCCAGTATGAAAATTCGCTGACTGTAACAGCACCTGTGCGAATCTGCAAAAGTGACGCACTCAATGCTTTGTTCAATCACTATCGTCAACAGGCGATTGAGAACAATGTTGACATTAACTGGCGGATTGATTTGCCCGACAAATCGAGAATTCTTGATGTTGACCTCTGCAGTATTTTCGGCAACATACTTGAAAACGCAATTGACGGTTGCTGTACCGTAGACGAAGGCAAAAGATATTTTAACCTGACTTCCGAAATAAAAGGCGACTGTTTGTACATTGTTTCAACAAACAACTACGGCAAGCCTTTGGAAATGGACGGCGAAACTTATTCGTCCACAAAGCATCTGGGCAAGGGCATCGGACTTCACTCCATGAAGAGCATAACCGAAGTCTATGACGGAATTTTTGATGCAGGCAACAATAACGGTGAATTTTTCGTTGACATAATGCTTAAATATTAAACTCAAAAAGGGTATGCATCCTCGCATACCCTTCTTTGTTATAAAAGTTCCAAACAAAAAAACACGCTCTGCGTTTTGCAAAGCGTGTTTTGATTTTGTTTTGTTGTTATCAGTTGTTACCGACAACAAGTTTCTGGATTTCTGTGGCATCCACGACATTGATTTCACCGTCATGGTTGTAATCCGCAAGTTCTCTCTGAACATCAGAAAGTGTTGAAATTGAAACAATGTACTTGCTGATTTCAGTTGCGTCAATAACATTGACATGACCGTCAAGGTTTACATCGCCGATCATATACGGAGTATCATTGTTGTTGTCATTGCTCGGCTGTGTAGTTACAGGAGCTGTTGTTGCCTGTACCGTAGTAGGCTGTACTGTTGCAGGCTGTGTAGCCTTGGCTGTTGTCGGCTGAACAGTTGCCTTTGCAGTAGTCGGCTGAACCGTGGCTTTGGCTGTGGTAGGCTGTACAGTAGGTTTTGCTGTTGTTGGCTGTACCGTTGATGAAGAAACAAAAGTACAGAACTCAAGAGCAACCCAACCTGTCTTGCCGTTGTACGAGGTGTAACCCCATGTGTAACCGCCGGCTGTTGAAACCTTTGTTACATTAAGAGTAACATTGTTCGGAACAAATGCTATAGATGAATAGCTTGTACCCGCACCGCTTCTCATTTTGAGATAATCGTCAACATTTGTTTTATATGTACCTGTTGTGTAAGTTACCTTTTTGGTTGTAGCCTGAGTAGTGCTTGTACTGCCGCTGAAATCGCCAAGGTAAATGTAGCCCTGAAAATTCCACCAGCTGTTACCGCCGGCATTCTTGTCGGATGTGCTTGCATAGGAAAGGTAGAAGTTCTGACCGCTCCATGCAGAGTTAGAAAATGTAATCTGACCGTTTTCAACCTTTTCTACAACAGCAACATGACCGCCGCCACCGTTATATGACCAGCAGGCAATTGCGCCGACCTTCGGGGTCTGGCCGTACTTATAGTAGCCGTTAGCCTTGTTGTAGCCGTACCACTGCTCGGCATTGTTCCATGAAAGCTTTGGCTCAGAGCGAGAATCTCATAAGCTCTGCCGTAGGCATATGCTGTACAGTTAGGCATGCCGTAATCGTACTTATAAAAAACATTTAAATTACTGTAATAATATTTGTTACTTGAACTCGGGGCAGACAGTCTCGGTGAGAACGATGCCGCACTCGCAATCATCGACATTGAGAAAACCGACACAAACAGCATTACAGCCGTGAGAACTGCCGCAGAAACCTTTTTGCTAAAAACACTTTTTAAAACATTTCGCAAAGAAACACTCCTTTTTTTGAATTCAAAGTGATTGTTACCTATTTGTAACCACTTTATGTACATTCTATCACAAATTGCTCCAAATTCAAAGAGTAGAAATGCTGAAAATAGCCTTTATAATCTATTTTTTTAAGCCATTGTACACAATAATTTTCATTTTATGCATACTTTGCACAAAATTTAACTAACATTCTTTAAAAGACAGTGTTTATTGTACAAGGATAAGGTCTGAGTTTTAAGGTGTAAAGGATTAGATAAACTTAATCATCAGAAACGCTTACGGCGTTAGAATGTTTATATGTTTCATTTATCGTTTTTCTTTACTGTATTGATCGATGAAATCAGCATTCTCCTGATTGTGCCGCACTGATTTTGCAATGGCTTATATACGGTTTCGGATATATATCCTGTTTCAAAAAGAAGTTCCAGCCAATATTCAGTTTCAAAGCACTCTTTTTGTGCTATTTCCAACTTGGAGATAAAATCCTTTTTACCCTGCGCATATTGTGCTTCGTGAATATTTGCACCTATACTTGTTCCCGAACGCAAAAGTTGATTAGTTAAAACCGATTCTCTTGCATTTGCTTTGATATCACGACACATATATACAATCTGTTTTGCAAATTCTTTTGATTTATTCCGTAAAATACTTTCAGACACAATCATCACCCAAAATACAATATATCACAAAGCCGAATGTCTGTAAGTTATCGGTGATATGCCTCGTTTAACTCGGCGTGATATAAATGTGTTTCCAAGTACAATGTAGTTGCCGTGACCGCCCCATCCCTTGGTATCCCTTGGAAGCTCAATGGAAAGGACCTCCGTGTTGGTGGCTTTGACTGCGTCATCAATAGCTGTGATCTGACCGGCAGCACCTGTACGGGAGCTGAAAAGTCCCAGACAGTGATATTTCGTGCCAATATTCATTTCCTTAAGCAGAGAATCGTCAACTCCGGAGATCACAAGACCAATTGTGTCAAGGACGGCAGTTCCTACGAATTCGGTCCGTGTGCAGCTGGTGCTGATATTTTGGATATCCTGTATATTCATGTGGAAAAATCCCCCTTTTTGCTGAAAAAATCGTTAATTTTAGTATAACATTGGACGTGGGGATTTGAAAGCGGAAATTAGAAATAAGCAGATATCATGTTTTACATAATAACCCACCTGAATTTTTATTTGTCAAAAGTGAATGATACAGCACCCTGGTAAATTTGATGAAAATTGTAAACCATAAACTATAGATACGTTGACAATCAGGGCGACGTGTGTTAAATTGTTAACAGCTAAAAAAGGATATCATCAGAGAAAAGATGAGATGATCTTCCGCAGCAGAAAGCAGCAAAGGAAAGAGAGGATAAGATTATTATGACAACAGCGGCAGCAACCAGAAGCAAGACATATGATCTTGTTTATATTGCAGTTTTTGCAGTAGTTATGGCAGTCTGCTCATGGATTTCCATTCCGGCGCAGGTACCGTTTACCCTGCAGACATTCGGAGTATTCATGGCAGTAGGCGTACTTGGAGGTAAAAGAGGAACGATGGCAGTTCTGGTTTACGTTCTTCTTGGTGCAGTAGGAGTTCCTGTTTTTGCAGGATCCGCAGCCAACCTTGCAGTAAGCTTCGCGCTGCTGGGCAAGAAGGTGCTGGTCATGGGTCTTGACATCCGCAAGCCACGACTCACCACTCTCTTCGAGCTGAACAAGGAGAAGATAGGCATAACAAA
>ENA-OQHY01000238-OQHY01000238.1-human-gut-metagenome-genome-assembly--contig:-NODE-238-length-32197-cov-9.833801_pt1 | contig 32197 bp, 34 predicted proteins | sample MGYA00242570_ERZ504733 | MGnify/ENA primary metagenome ERZ504733 (study PRJEB26092, sample SAMD00036219) | human gut metagenome | host: Homo sapiens | study: EMG produced TPA metagenomics assembly of... | reverse complement strand
GCGTCGCTGCATCAGGGTTTCCCCCATTGTGCAATATTCCCCACTGCTGCCTCCCGTAGGAGTTTGGGCCGTGTCTCAGTCCCAATGTGGCCGGTCACCCTCTCAGGTCGGCTACTGATCGTCGCTTTGGTAGGCCGTTACCCTGCCAACTGGCTAATCAGACGCGGTCCATCTCATACCACCGGAGTTTTTCACACCGGATCATGCAATCCTGTGCGCTTATGCGGTATTAGCAGTCGTTTCCAACTGTTATCCCCCTGTATGAGGCAGGTTACCCACGCGTTACTCACCCGTCCGCCACTCAGTCACAAAATCTTCATTTCCGAAGAAAATCAAATAGAGTGCTTCGTTCGACTTGCATGTGTTAAGCACGCCGCCAGCGTTCATCCTGAGCCAGGATCAAACTCTCATGTTAAAAAGTTTTGTCCTGCCAGAATCAAATCTGGCTTTTAATCAGAAACAATGTCCTGATTTACTGTTTTAAGGTTGCTTCTTTATAGAAGCGTTCTTGAATTATTCTCAAAATCTTTCAAGGTTTTTCACTGTTCAGTTATCAATGTTCGTTGTTGTTATTTCCAACAGCTTGTATATTTTATCATATCTTCAAGTCGTTGTCAATAACTTTTTTATTTTTCTTTGTTGTCGTTCTTTCGCGGCAACTCTGATATCTTATCACGTCTGTCGCTTTTTGTCAACAACTTTTTCTCGGCAATTTATTCTGTCGGAGCTCAATATCACTTGGCTTTATCCGATCAGAACTGCTCTGCACGAGTCAGCTTTGTTATAATACCACCCGGCTCGAATTTTGTCAATCAGAAATTACAAATTAAATTATATTCAGACAATTTATGTTGTATTCTAAAATTGTTATATCATGATTTTTATTTTTCACACAATACAAGAAATTCATATCACATAGCCTACGCCTGAATTGCATCCAGTGCCTCCCTGACATTTGCCACCCCGATCAGCTTCATTGCATACTTCTTCCCTACAGAAGGAAGGGATACTTTTGGCAGAATGCATACTTCAAAACCGAGTTTGGCTGCCTCTGCCACACGTTGTTCTGCCATGCTTACACCACGCACTTCCCCGCTTAATCCCACCTCGCCAAAACAGATGGTCTTCTCATCAATCGTCAGATCCAGTTTGCTTGACATAATGGCAAGCACAATTCCCAGATCAATTGCCGGTTCATTCATACGGATTCCGCCCGCGATATTTACATAAGCATCACAATCCGACAACTGCATTCCAATACGTTTTTCCAAAACTGCCATCAGCAGATTCACGCGGTTAAAGTCCGTTCCGGTCGCAGTTCTCCTCGGATTGTTGAAATAGCTGTGACAGATCAGCGCCTGAATTTCCAAAAGAATCGGACGGGTACCTCGATGGAACATGCCACGACAGAACCGGAAGCATCCTTTGGTTTACCGCTGAGCATATACTCGGACGGATTCTCCACCTCAACCAGTCCCTCTGTGCGCATCTCAAAAACACCGATCTCGTTCGTGGAACCAAAACGGTTCTTCACGCCACGCAGAATCCGGTAGCTTTCATGACGGTCTCCTTCAAAATAAAGAACCGTATCCACCATATGTTCCAGTACACGTGGACCTGCCACGACCCCTTCCTTTGTCACATGCCCGACAATAAAGATCGAGATATCCATTCCTTTTGCGATCTGCATAAGAACACCTGTAGACTCACGCACCTGTGACACGCTGCCAGGCGCCGAGGAAACGTTTTCGTTATACATGGTCTGGATACTGTCGATCACCACAATCTGTGGCTTATTCTGTTCAATTACCGTGCGTATGGTGTCCAGACTGGTCTCACACAACAGTTCCAGATGATCACTGAACGTGCCAATCCGCTCTGCACGCAGTTTGATCTGCTGCAGGGACTCTTCCCCGGACACATACAGTACCGAAAGATTCTGCCCGGACAGATTCCGGCAGACTTGTAATAAAAGCGTTGATTTACCAATTCCCGGATCTCCTCCAACCAGAACGAGGGAGCCTTTTACAACTCCCCCGCCCAATACACGATCCAGCTCCGGCATGGATGTGGAAATCCGCTCCTCATCCGATGTCTTTATTGCAGAAAGCGGAACAGGTTTCGCTTCTGTCGCTGGTTTTATTTTTCCGGAAGTACTGAGTGCTTTCCGATCCACCAGTTCCTCTACGAACGTGTTCCACTCTCTACATGCCGGACACTGGCCCATCCATTTGGATGATTCATATCCGCAATTCTGGCAAAAAAACGCACTGGTTTTTGCTTTTGCCATATGTTATCTCTTTTCTACGCGGATTGCTACCGCATCTGCTCCTTCTAATTCTACGCTCAGGCTTAATTTGCCTCCAAGATTGGTCTTCATTGTTCCTGCAGACTTGCCATCGATATCAATCTCGTACTCTGTCTCTTCTGCCAGCTCCAATGTGATCTGTGCATCTTCCGGTCCCTCTACCGTAAAGCTGACAGTATTCTCATCCTCTGTAAAATTGGTGACAGCTGTACCCGGTACAGATTCATATACAAACAGTCCGTTACGCTCCAGCTTTGTAATCTCCTTGAACGTTTTTACTTTGTATTTATCTCCATGAAATTCGTAGTTATCAAGCTTTGCTTTCGCTCCCAGAGTGTAATCGCCGAAACTAAGGGTTCCGTTTCCTTCCGTACGAATTAATTCACTGATTGCAGCCATGATTTTTCCTCCTGTGTGGTTGATTATTTGGTTCTTAAATTATATCACTTTTTATCTTTTGATACAATGATTTCCTTGTTCTTCGTCGTCACGATCACACGGTCTTTCGCATGGATTTCTCCACGGATCAGTGCGTCTGCCAAACGGTCTTCCACCTCATCCTGCAGCTTTCTGCGCAGAGGTCTGGCACCGTATTTGCGGTCATACGCTTTTTCAACAATAAATTCCTTTGCAGCTTCCCGTACCACCAGATCAATCTGCAGCTGTTCCTTACAGCGTTTCTGTAAATCACGCACCATAATGCCGATGATTTTTTTCATATCGTCTTTGTTCAGCGCACGGAATACAATTGTCTCATCAATACGGTTTAAAAACTCCGGTTTAAAAATACGTTTGACTTCTTCCATCACGCTGCTTTCATCCGCTCGTGATCCTGCTTTTCATCTTCTTTTGCACCAAAGCCAAGCTTCTTCGGCTCGATGATCGACTGTGCGCCCGCATTACTGGTCATGATGATAATGGTATTCTTGAAATCTACTTTGCGTCCCTGGGAATCTGTAATATGCCCGTCATCCAGCACCTGAAGTAAGATGTTAAACACATCCGGATGGGCTTTTTCAATTTCATCAAACAAAATCACAGAAAATGGATTTCTGCGGACTTTTTCCGAAAGCTGGCCCCCATCCTCATGGCCACATATCCTGGCGGGGAGCCAATCATTTTAGATACACTGTGCTTTTCCATATACTCCGACATATCTACCCGGATCATGGATTCCTCGTTGCCAAACACAGCCTCTGCCAGTGCTTTGGAAACTTCCGTCTTTCCGACACCGGTTGGTCCCAAAAACAGGAACGAACCGATCGGACGCTTCGGGTCTTTGAGTCCCACGCGACCACGGCGGACAGCCTTGGAAACTGCAGATACCGCTTCTTCCTGTCCAATCACGCGCTTGTGCAGTGTTTCTTCCAGTTTCTGCAGACGGGATGCCTCGCTTTCTGTCAGACGGCTGACCGGAATCTTTGTCCATCCAGCCACCACATCGGCAATCTCATTTTCGCCCACCACCGGAACTTTGTTTTTGGATACGCGGCGGTTCTTTTTTTCGAGTTTTTCCCTAGATGCCTGCAGGTTCTCCCGTGTCTCTTTCCATGTGCGGGCTTTCTCGATATCTCCCTCCTGCAGCGCATGTTCCATATCCAGTTCCGTCTGATGGATCTCGCGGTTTAACTGCATCATATCGTCAGAACCGTGCATCATTCCCAGCCGCGCCTTAGCAGCTGCCTCATCCATCAGATCAATCGCCTTATCCGGCAGAAAACGGTCATTGACATAACGGGCAGATAAACGCACGGATGCTTCCACTCCCTCATCCGTAATCTGCACATGATGATGCTTTTCATACAGCTTTCGCAGCCCTTTTAAAATCTCAATGGATTCTTCCTCTGTCGGTTCCTCCACCTGTACCGGCTGGAACCGCCGCTCGAGTGCTGCGTCTTTTTCAATATACTTGCGATACTCTTCGATCGTAGTTGCACCGATCACCTGCACATCTCCGCGTGCAAGTGCCGGTTTTAAAATATTAGACGCATCCAGTGCACCTTCTGCTCCACCTGCGCCAATAATCGTGTGCAGTTCATCAATAAACAGCAGCACGTTCCCAGCCGTTTCCACTTCATTTATCACTTTTTTAATACGGTCTTCAAATTCCCCGCGGTATTTGGATTTTGCAACGAGTCCGGACATGTCCAGAGATACCAGACGTTTATCTGCCACAATATCCGGTACGTTTCCGTTTACCAGACTCTGTGCAATTCCTTCAACGATCGCTGTCTTACCGACACCCGGCTCTCCGATCAGACACGGATTATTTTTGCCTCTGCGGCACAGGATCTGGATCACCCGTTCGGTTTCCTTTTCCCTGCCAATTACCGGGTCTAACCGTCCGGCCCGCGCCATAGCTGTCAGATCGCGGGAATACTGATCGAGCGTAGGGGTAAGTGTTGCCTCCTCATTTCTTCCACGCTGGATTTCTTCCCGGTACTGTGCCGGATCCTCTCCCATCGCAGCAAGAATATCCACAAAAAGTTTCTGTGGGTTGGCTCCCATTGTATTTAAAAGCCGGGAAGCTGCACAATCCCCCTCTTTTATGATGGCAAGCAGCAGGTGTTCGGTTCCGATCCGTTCACTGTCAAAACGGTCTGCCATCTCCCTGGCACGATCCAGCACCATCTGGGTACGCGGAGAATATCCGTCACGGTCTGCCACCGTCACCTCCTCACCTGCCGCAACCAGTTCATCAATCAGCTTAAGCAGCGCTTCCAGTTCCACATTATTGGCTGTCAGTACTTCTGCTGCTACACCGGTTCCTTCCTTGAGCAGCCCCGCCAGAATATGTTCGGTTCCGACATAGTTGCAGCCGGACAAACGGGAAAGGCGGTTCGCATAATTCAGAGCTTTTTTCGCCTTATCTGTATATGGAATCAAAATTTATACCTCCTGTTACAATTCTACAAATCAATAAATTCGATATCGTCATCGGTATCTTTTTTGGTTGTTTTCTTCTTTCTTCCGAGCATGGAGCTTCGAACTTCTTCTGCCAGTTCTTTCTGCAGCATGATATCTTCATCATCTGCATCCCGGTAATGGTCCTTTCGCTTCTCCCGCTCTTTTTCCCTGTCATCGGTATCTTCTTCCGGATCATCCAGGTCATCCTCCAGATTATCGTCCAGATCATCCTCCATACCCTCTAACAGTTTATGCATAAATCCGCCTTTTTTGCGGAATGTTTCCTTTCCGTAACGCTTGGATATCCCGGTGTCATCCGGATCATCCGTTTCATACAGTTTTTCATCGTCCGGATCATCGTAATCCTCATCGTCGTCATCATCATCGTCATAAAAATCATCATAAGGATCGTCATCATCTTTTTTTCTTTTGACGATCAGAACCACTATGATAATCAGAAGAATCAGTACAACCACAACGAACGCACAGAGAATCAGCCGCATCTGGCTTTCCGTACTCTGGAACAGGCCCGTTTCCCCTTCCTGGGTAGAAGCTTCTGCAGATGTTGTCTCTTCCCCTATGGTATGCTTATACTGGTTATAGTTCATACATACAAAAGGATAAATTTCTTCCGGATCATCCAGATCCAGCATATACAAAGCACCGTTTTGTCCGTTTTCATCCACCAGATACAAAAGTCTCAGCGGTGTGTCTATTCCGTCTTTGCGCATGCACGGATACTGATTTTCCCACAAAGTCACTGTATCTTTGACAAAGCCATCCAAAACATAGCGATCCGGAATACTGTCTGTCAGATAAAGATTTGTTCCGTCAATCGTAAAATACTGCTGCCCGTCTGCCGGAGCCTGTGTCTCTCCTTTTTGCTGTGTATCCTGTGATTCCTGCTGCGCAGTTCCTCTGGTCACCTGAATGGTATAGGTCTTTTTCACACCATTTTCCGCCTGCACGACGATCTGTACTTTATTTACACCGGTTTTCAGTTTGTCTGCCCCACTGACCGAGATCACAGATGCCTTAGCATCATTTGGCTGTGCGCTGACTGCCAGAGATGTCACCTGATCTCCCACTTTTGCCTGATATTCGGTAACTTTCGACTGAAATTCCGGAGAAAGGGTTCCTTCGGAAATCGTCAGGGATGCCAGCGTATTGTCTTTTGATTTGTCATCTGCTGCCGCTGCCGAATTTTCAACAGCTACAGATACACTTGCACCTCCCACATCCACGCGGTCCCCTTCCTGATTGCCCGCAGATGGTGCGGATGCGGCAAAACTTGCAGTTCCCGCCGCATCTGCTTTAAATTTAACAGTTCCGCTTGCACGTTTGTTTCCGGAACCGTAACTTCCCAGAGTCATAGAAACCGTGCCTGCATTTACACTGGTTTCCGCTGTTGCTGACTGATAAGTAAAAAGATCTTTGGAATATGTCAGATTTACCGTTCCCGTCACCCCTGCCGGAAGTGTCACTGTCACTGCCAGAGTATCTCCTATTTTCACGGATCTGGCGCTTAAAGCATGATCATGCTCTCCGCCTGTGCATGCACATCCGGTGTCATGATACAACTGATCAGAAATACCAGTGCCAGTACCACTCCCAGTATCCGTTTTCCTTTTGCTTTGCTTTTTTGTCTCATATGTTCTGCCTTTCTTTTACTGCTGAATGGTGATCTTCCCCTGAAGATGTTTGTTCAGATATACCAGATCAAGCACATTGACCCCATCTTTTTTGCGGTTTGTATCTGCGGCCTTAAGATAACATCCGGTAAGCTTTTGGGTACCATTCAGATGCCTGTTCAAACGGTTCAGATCTGTTTTGTTGATCTTTCCATCTCCGTTTACATCTCCATAAATCACAAGCGTATAGGAAGAAATTTTCTTGTTTTTGCTGTCATACACCTGCAGAACATTGCCGGTTGAAACGATTCCGGTAACACTCTTTTTGGATGCACTGAACAGTTTGACCGTTCCCGCGGTCACTTTAAGTTTTTTTAAAAATGCTGCCGCCTTTGTTCCCGGCGCAATCCCCGTAACCATTTTGTTTTTCAACTGATATGTTTTCGAAGTCACGGAAGTCTTCTCGGTCTCTGCCACTGCACCAGCTTTCTTTACAATGGTAAGCGTATAGGTTTTGGATGCTCCGCTCTCCGATTTGCAGGTAACTTTACAGGTATTGGTTCCCGTCTGAAGTTTTTTGGTGCCGGTTCCCGTCACAGAAGATTTCGCAGCTACCGGTGATGCACTTATGGTAACGGAGGAAACTTTGCTGTCCACGACGAGGGAATACAAAGTAGTATCTCCGCGAAATACCGGTGTCAGTGTCTGTCCGGTTACGCTGAGCGATTTCAGATAGTTATTCGGATTTCCACTGGCTGTAAATGTCACTGCTGATGCCGGCATGCCGGAATAAACCGGAATACGGAATACAAATGCCTGCTGCTTGTCCGCATACCCCTGTCCAAGCTTTCTGCCCTCGTTGTAAGCAGCCGCAAGGTTTGCCATATACTGGTGGCTGTACAGATTCTTCTTGTTTACTACATTAAACTTCTGGAAATACAAGGTATCCTGACCCACGCCAATGTAGTTTTTCGCCAGAATTTTTGCTCCTCCTTCAAGTGCTGCATACCGGGTATTCCATCCCGCTTTTTTTGCATATGCCAGTCCGTTTTTGATGACCAGTGTGGAGGTAATGCCTGCTGCTCCCACATTAAAATAGTTATAGTATCCCTCATATCCGCTGTAAGTTCCCGAAATCAGTGAACTGGTTCCTTTCAGTCCCTGCTCCTGGCGCACTCTCGATGCAAGATGATACGGGCTGACCCCGGTTTCCTCACCGATATCCATAAATGCCTGCGCATAATCCAGCGCAGATCCATCACTGTCCTCAACCGTATTCTCCATAAAGGTTCCTTTCAGGATAGAAGAAACTCCCTGCCTGGTCTGCACCTTGCTGAAACTTAAACTTTCAAATTGAAAAATATCGGTTTCATTGAGAAAATTCCGTGGATCTAAATAATAAGCGATATAGTCTGCATCAGCACCGACCCACGAAGATCCGTCATAGACCGTCCACACATTGGTGGTCCAGTCATATGCACCGTCTGCGGTGGATTTGGTTGCGTCATTTCCGGTCTTCGGAACAAGATTGACTCCGTTTACACTCTCTTTGCTGACCACGGTATTCCAGTCAAGCCCGGTCTTAACCGCCTGAAACTGCCACTGCGGATATGCTGTGTGAAGTGCGGAAAGTGCACTGATGTAACTATCCGGAAATCCTGCCGCACGCAGCTGCACGGCATAACTGCTGGCTGCTGCATCTGTACGCACACTGACTCCGGCAAGCGTTCCTGTTATAAGAATTGCCCCACAAAGCAGGGCACTCAAAAAGCGTTTTATCTTTCGCATATTCTTCCTCACCTGTTATGATCTGACTGCGCGGCATCCCAAATGCAGTGCAGTCTTTCTGTATCATTATATAGAAAAAGCATATCTGCGTCAATTCTGTGCGTTGTTCTTTTTGTTCCGGGTACAGTTACTCTCCTTTATGATATAATGCGGACGTCTTTTGACTTCCATATAGGTTTTTGCAATATACTGTCCCATAATTCCCATACAAAACAGCTGGATTCCGCCAATGCATGTCACGATACATACCAGCGACGGCCAGCCGGCAACCGGATCCCCGAATACCAATGCGCGTACGATTTCCGCGATGATTGCAATAAAAGAAACCACGGTGAGCACCAGCCCCAGATACGAGGAAATCTTTAGCGGAACATCGGAAAAATTGATAATCCCATCAAACGAATAGCGCACAAGTTTCCAGAAACTCCACTTGGTTTCTCCCGCAGACCGTTTTACATTTTGAAATTCCAGCCACTTGGTATCATATCCGACCCAGGCAAAGATTCCCTTGGAAAACCGGTTATATTCACTGACAGAAAGAATGGAATCTACCATTGCACGGTTCATCAGACGGTAATCCCTTGCCCCGTCTGCAATCTCAATGTGGGAAAGTTTCCGCATAACTTTATAAAACATGCGTGCAAAAAACGAACGGATCTTTGGCTCTCCCTGCCGGTTCACCCGGCGGGTTGCCACATTGTCACAGTCTCCGGCTTCTAACATCGCAGCCATCTGTGGCAAGAGCGATGGCGGATCCTGCAGATCCGCATCCATCGTCGTCACATAATCCCCCTTTGCATAGGACAATCCTGCCAGCAGCGCCGCTTCTTTTCCAAAATTGCGGGAAAAAGAAAGATAGTGCACGCGCTCATCTTCTGCTGCAAGTTCCCGGATCTTTTGCAGTGTTGCATCCTTCGATCCGTCATTGACAAATAAATATTCAAAATCATAATCGCCCATTTCCCGTGTCACGCGGTTTAATTCCCGGTACAAAATCTGCAGAGATTCCTGCTCATTGTACATCGGTACGACGATACTGATGCATTTTTTCCCCATGTTTCCCCCTTGTCTTATATCTTATCCACATACTAAACAGGAATAACAGAAGCGCAGCTATGCTGATGGCAGCTCCGATCTGTACGCCCGGTGTGGTATAACGCAGCTCGATTTTGTGCGTTCCTTCTTTTAAGTGTACACCAATGAGTGCATCTGCGAAAGGCTTTATTTTCGTCTTTTTCCCATCTACATACAACGTCCATCCCTCATCTGCCGGCACTGACAGAATCAGTCTTCCCGCCTGCCCGACATCAATACTTCCCACAATTTTTCGATCCGTCATTTTTTCAAGGGTCATGGTCTGTTCACTGAGCGTCTCATACGCGGTGCACATGGCCTTGAAATTCAGGCGGTACACATGATATTCAATCGTTTCCGCATTCAGATTGGTAATATGGATCTTTGTTCCTGCTTTGCACTCTCCCAGATCCAGCAGATACCGGTGGGTGGTCTTTCCATACTGCTGCGTCCATCCGTCATCTCTTGATACCGTCAGGGAATCTGCATTACAGGTTACATAATCTGCGTAATAATATCCATCCTCGGATATATCAATTGTCGTATCCCCGGCTGCCTGCGACTGTGTACAGGCTGCCGGATAAAGCATGTCTCCTTTTGCGCCCAGCTGCTGTGCCAGGGAATTCAGGGAACCGATCCTATCAAGCATGGAAGATTCCCAGCCACGGATTGCCTTCTCGCTCATCATATAGCCAAGTGGCAGGCAGTAGTTATTCCGATAAAGATAATTTCCATTGCTGCTTCCCACAAATGTCCGCAATGGACTTTCATCCTCTGGATTGGAAGAAAGCATATATTTCACAGAAAACATAGCTGACGGAAGCGGAGAAGCACCATTATAACAGTAGAAATTCTTTCCTCCCTCCATATACAGGCTCTGGAAGAGATGGCTGACATCCAGATTCATCAGGGAAGAAAAGACCGTCGCAGAACGGTATCCGTACAGGCTGTCATCGTTTTTGGTTTTTCGCCCGCTGTCCTCCACCCGGTAAAATCCGTCATTTCCGTTATCCTCTTTTGCCTGTTGCAGCAGATCTTCGTAGTACCCCTGTTTATCCGTATATGCCACGCGGCTGGTAACGCCAAGCCCGGTTACCGCCATATTGACTGCCAGTTCTGCAATGGCAACACAAAAGGCAGCTTCCCGCAGGGCTATCCGCATTTTCTTCGGGGCAATCTTAAGCAAAAGAAGCAGGATTCCATAAACTAGGATAAACAGCATGGTAATCACAACTGCCATGTACTCCGTCACCAGTTCATCCCCGTAATATCCGGAGAGAACCATCAGTGTCAGTGCTGCAAGCACTGCTATGATGATATGCCAGCATCTGGTTCCTTTCCATTTGCGGATCGTTGCAAATCCCATGACCAGAAGCACAAAAATGTAAAGGAATGACTGTCTGCCCGGCAACGCCTGCGGAAAATGCATACCATGCCAGATATAATCCAGCTGATTATCTGCAAAGCTCACAAGGAAAAAGACAAGCATCAGCATACGCGGAACTTTTTCCTTCCAGGAGATTCTGCGGTTCAGCACATACAGCCATACCAGTACCAGGGTAAATGCCCCGGCATACAGATTTGGCCAGTGATCATTTCCCGTATAACTTGTAGTGACGGCTGCCGCACGCCCCAGCTCCGCAATAACAGAAAAATACCACTCCAGCGTTTTCGGAAAGCTGTCTTCAGCAGACCCGGAAGCAGAAAGCACGGCGATCTCCGGCAATAGCAGTACCATCGAGACAGACCCTGCCAGCAGGGAATACCATGCAAACCGTAAAAATGCTTTCAGTTTTCCTCCTTTCTGCGTAAAAAAGAGAAGAATAAAATAAAACACCAGAAAGATACAGATCATGATGGAAATGTAATAATTTGCAAACACCGACAATGCAAGTGTCACAAAATACAGTCCCGGTTTCTGCTCCCGTACCAGTTTTTCCAGTCCCACCATGATCAGAGGAAAAAGAAGGATGCAGTCCATCCACATGATATCCCAGCTATAGGCTGCCACAAATCCGGACAATGCATATGCCGTAGAACATACAAGTGCCGGAATCACCTGATTTTTATGGAGTTTTCCATCTTTTCCAATCAGATGAAAATGATATTTTAAGAATAAGAAAAAAGTCAGTCCGCACAGGGCAATCTTTGCCAGCACCAGTATCGTCATAAACTCGATCACATAATGTTTCGGGCAGAGCACGATCAGAAAATTAAGCGGACTCGCCAGATAATAGGCATACAGGGAAACAAAATCCGATCCCAGTCCCAGGTTCCAGGAATACTGCAGACTTCCGCCGGTTCTTAATTTATGAAGAAACTCTGTAAAAAACGGACAGTACTGATGATACATATCGATATGCAGAATACAGTTATCCCCGAAAGGATATACCCCGTTTCCGATACAGATGACCACACAGATTATAAATGTCATAAGAAATGCCATCACATAAGGAAATGACCGGTGCGACGCCATCCGCGAAATCATTTTTTTCATGTTCTTACTCATCCTTTTCCTTGTTTTTTCAAACAACTGATAATACTGAAGCTTCTTGTAAGTCTGAAGCTGTTTTTCATCGGCTCCGATCCCTTTTGTCTGCCCCGCTTCTGAGATCACCGGGTAAGTTTTGCTCAGACTTAAGAGGTAATTCTGGTATGCATTCGTTGGCACTCCTGCTGCGGTAAGTACCTGCGCCGCAAGATAATTCAAACTCGTATTTTTATCTTTCGCTCCTTCGATCCCATAATTACTCCACACCAGATAAGGTACGAGATAACGTTTTTGTGTCTCTACCTGTGCCCCGTTTTCCACGACAGAAGCCACTGTATCATTCGGCTGATGATCCCCGAAAAATACGATGATCGTCCTGTCATCCACTTTGGAAAAATAATCAATCAGATTTTCGAGTGCCTGATCGGTCTTGTGGATCAGTGTCAGGTACTGATTGAGCGGTTCGCTGGCATACTGTGACTGGATATCATTCGTCAGATTCATATAGGTATCGGTATATCCGCCATGATTCTGCATCGTCACATTGAAAATAAAGGCCGGTTTGCCGGAGGCTTTGTTTTTCTCATAAGTTTCTATCATGTGTTCCATATCCGATGCATCGCTGATATAATTGCGCACATAGGAGACATCCCTGTAATCTTCCATAAAATCCAGATTGTCAAATCCAAGCAGAGGATACACTTTATCCCGGTTCCATCCGCTGGCCTGATACGGATGCTGTGCATAGGTCGCATATCCTAAGGATTTCAGATAACCTGCTAAAGACGGTGTCCTGCTCTTGATGTACTGCTGATACGGAATACTTCCGTTCGGAAGGAATGCCATCGTATTGCCTGTCAGAAATTCAAATTCCGAATCCGCAGTGTTTCCCCCACACACAGATGTCTGGACATATCCCGTGACCGTGTTTTTCTCCCCCTGCTGCATCCGATGCATAAACGGCATGTAATCCTCATTGGTTTCTAACGGTCCCAGCACTTTTAAATCCGAAAATGCCTCATCCATGATGACAATGATGTTGGTAGATCCTGTGTGTCGGTTTCTGTTGTCTTCGTTTCGTATTTCGCCAGCGTCTCTTTTGCTTCATCCGCATCGTATCCTGCCGGACGCTCCACTGCCACATAGGCAAGATCCATGGCAAAGGTTACCGCCATGCCATTTACTTTTGTCATATATGCCGGTGTGAACAGAAACGGATACAGATAATGTTTTGTCTGAAACGATTCCTGCTGCAGGGCATTGACAAATGTACACAATACCAGTCCCACCAGTACGATACTCCCCAGCCTTATTTTCCAGGAAAAACGCGGGCCTTTTTTAAAAAAACGGGTCAGCACAAATAATGCAATAAAAACAAGTGTAACAATCACCATGCGCCGGTCCGGTGTAAAATCATAGTTTCCAGCCACACTGGCTGCTGTTCCAGCCGAAAACAGATCCCACGGAACAAACGGTGTGGAACGGAATTTCATCACATAATGATTGGTAATTCCAAACGCCACAGCAAGTCCGTACAGCACTCTGGACGCAAAACACATTCTTCCGGTCAGAAAATATAACATCCATCCGATCAGCTCAAACAAAAAAATATTAAAAAGCTGTGCTCCCACACGCACTTCCGCAAACGGATTGTGTTCATAACACTCCATCAGGTAAAAAGCAAACACCGGAACCACGGCATACCATAACAGCCATATGCCCTTCTGTTTCCACCCTTCTGTCCGTTTCTGTGCGTTGTGTTTCTCCCTTTTTGTCTGCTTGCGTGCGACTGTCTGCTCCATGTTCCCTAACATAAAAATGAGTATGGCTCCTTCCATTCCTTCCATTTCCATCGCTTTCATACGATTTTATCTGAATAGAATTTTACCACACTCATTCTGCTTTTAAAACGCATTTCACATTTTTATCATAATTTCATTCTAGTAATTGGATAACACCAGACGCTCCCGGTATGCACGATCCATACCATCGATCACGCGGCGTGCCTGCCCGTATCTGCGTGGATTGATGGTGATCACCCAGAGGTATCTGCCCCCTGGTAGGTTTCCCTCTTAAAAAAAGGAATCTTTTTACTGTTCTTTGTAAATGGAATGTGCTGTTCAAGCAGTGCCTCCGCCGTATGTGTACTCACTCTGGAATTGGTGGTACGGCACAGTTCCACGTCGTTATCCTTATAATTTCCAAGTTTCATCGTCATGCTTTTTGCATCTTCCTCCTTACGTGACTTTTACCTCAATCTCCCTGCCAAGTCCTCCTGCAACTTTTTCCAGAAAGTCCAGACTCGGATTATATCTCCCGCTCTCCAGACGGGAAATATTTGACTTTCTGGTACCGACTTTTTCTGCGAGCCGTTCCTGTGTCATCCCCTGCTCCTTTCGCACCTGCCGAAGCTGTGCTGCAATTTCCTGTCTGGCGTGATTATGTTCCTGCATATCCGCCCCCTTACACCTTCATAAATCGTGCTCATGTATTCTAAAGTTATCATATATGATAACTTCTGTCAATGAACCAAAAGTCCTATTCCCGAAATCATAAAAAGGCTTGCAAATGCGTCTTTCATATGTTAATATAATATTTGTTCGCGCCGGCATGTCGGAATTGGCAGACGAGGCAGACTCAAAATCTGTTGATGGCAACATCGTGTGGGTTCAAGTCCCACTGCCGGCATATAAAAGACCTCAGGTTTCCAATCGGAAATCTGAGGTCTTTCTTTTTGCGGCACATCGTTTTCTTAAACCAACAGAGGACGCATCCCGTTCCCCCGGGATTGCGTCCTCCATTATTTTACCTGTACATCCTAACTCTTTTATTTTGTAATCCTGATATCATCAAAACAGTCAAATGTTGCAAAGTAATCTTCCGGTGTCTCTGCACGGCGGATCATCTTCACGCTTCCGTCTTCTTTGAGCAGTAATTCTGCAGAACGAAGACGTCCATTGTAATTATATCCCATGGAAAATCCATGTGCTCCGGTATCGTGGATCACAAGATAATCTCCCATGTCGATCTCTGGCAGTTTCCGGTCAACCGCGAACTTATCGCAGTTCTCGCAAAGACTTCCTGTCACATCATACACGTGATCGCATGGTGCATTTTCTTTTCCAAGAACCGTAATGTGATGATATGCCCCATAAATTGCCGGACGCATCAGGTTTGCTGCACATGCATCCACACCAATATACTCTTTGTAGATATGTTTCTCATGGATGGCCTTCGTCACAAGGCATCCGTAAGGTCCGAGCATGAAACGTCCCATCTCGGTATAAATGGATACATCCCCAAGTCCTGCCGGAACTAAGATCTCATCGAACTTTTTGTGCACACCTTCTCCGATGACAGCGATATCATTCGGCTCCTTGTCCGGTGTATAAGGGATTCCCACACCACCGGAAAGATTTACGAATCTGATATCACATCCGGTCTTTTCCTTTAATTCCACGATCAGTTCAAACAGTTCTCCTGCAAGCTTCGGATAGTATTCGTTTGTGACGGTATTGCTGGCAAGAAATGCATGGACACCGAAATGCTTTGCTCCCTTATCCTTTAAAATCTTAAACGCTTCGATGAGCTGATCCTTTGTCATGCCGTATTTGGAATCTCCAGGGTTGTCCATGATTCCGTTGCTCAGTTCAAATACTCCACCCGGATTGTAACGGCAGCTGATGGTCTCCGGAATATGACCGATCGTTTCTTCTAAGAAATCAATATGGGTGAAATCATCCAGATTGATGATTGCCCCGAGTTCATCCGCATAGGCAAATTCCTCTGCCGGCGTATCATTTGAAGAAAACATAATATGCTTTCCGTCAAACCCACAGGACTTTGCAAGCATCAGTTCTGTGTAAGAGGAACAGTCACATCCCATATCATATTCCTGTAAAATTTTTAAAATATATGGGTTTGGGGTTGCTTTCACTGCAAAATACTCGCGGAATCCCGGATTCCATGCAAAAGCTTCCTTTACTTTTTTTGCATTCTCACGAATGCCTTTTTCATCATATAAATGAAACGGTGTCGGGTATGTTTTGACGATCTCCTCCACCTGACTCTTTGTTACAAACGGCTTTTTCTCCATAATCTGGCTCCTTTATCTACACTTTTTCGTCTGATGTTATGCTACAACAACTCTTTTACAAATTCAAGCAATTTTCGCCTTTTCCTTTTATTTTTCCACAGATTATGATATGATATGCATGATCGAATGTTAGATTAAGCGAACGAAAGATGAGGAAAATCATGGGTGTAACAGTTTTACCTTATATTGATCAAACACAGACAGCCAGGCTGCAGGAAGCAGCTTCTGCCAATATACAGACACCGAAAAATACGGATGAAGCCGTCACCACATTTAAGGAATGTCTGGCTTCCGCTGAGCGCAGCGTACAGGCCATGGCAGTGGACGCACTGCTTGCCGCCAGCAACAGTGGTGCCGTTTCCCTGGATACGGTACAGCAGATCCTTGGATTTACCCCGCAGACCGATGCACCGGTTGATACGTCTCCGGTCACGGATACCCCGGCAATTTCCAGTTCTTCTGCAACAAATAGTACCACCTCCTCCGACAGTGTTTCTTCTCCGGAGAACCTCGAAGAATATTTTAAAGAAGCTTCTGAAACATACGGTGTGGATATCAACCTGCTCAAAGCCATTGCCAGACAGGAATCCAACTTTAACCCATCCGCAACCAGCTCTGCCGGTGCCATGGGTGTCATGCAGCTGATGCCGTCCACCGCCAAAGGACTTGGTGTTACAAATGCATACGATGCACAGGAAAATATTATGGGTGGTGCCAAACTGATGGCGCAGAACTTAAAGAAATACAACGGAGATGTTTCCCTTGCGCTTGCCGCATACAATGCCGGTGGTGGAAATGTCGACAAGTACGGTGGGATTCCACCGTTTAAGGAAACACAAAATTATGTCAAAAAAGTGCTTGGTTATTATCAGAATTCCAACGCTTAATTTCTAAAAAGAACCCGTAAAGACGAACGCTCTGCTGTTCATCTTCACGGGTTTTTTACTGCCTAAAGAAAATCTGATTATAATTTGAATCTGGAAAGAAGATCTCCAAGACTTGTTCCGGCCGTTTCATTTGAGCTGTACTCGATTGCCTCTGCCTCTTCTTCCTCCTGCGGCTTTTCCATAATATCTTCCAGCGCTTTCATGCTCAGGCTGACTTTTCCATCGTTGGTATTTAAAATCTTCGCCTTTACTTTCTGTCCCTCTTTTAAAACTTCATGAACGGAAGAGATCCGCTTCTGGCTGATCTGTGAAATATGAACCAGACCGCTGATGCCATTCCCGATATTGATGAATGCTCCGTATGGCATAATGGATTCTACGGTTCCCTCTACCACAGATCCAGGCACAAGCATGGCAATCCGGTGATTTCTTTCTTCCTCGCGCTCCTGTCTTGCCACAACTTTTCCGGACAATACCAGTTTATTCTTCTCAGGATCTACGGTAATCACAACGACACGCACATCTTTTCCGATCCATGCATCCGTGTCTTCCACATAATCTGCGGACAACTGGGATGCCGGAATGAATGCACGGATTCCTTCTAAGAATGCAACCACACCACTCGGCACACTCTCTTTGATCCGGACAGTCACAACCGTCTGCTGCTCCATCATCTCCCGGAGTTTATCCCAGGCAAGCACTTCGTTTGCTTCCTTTTTCGACAATTCGATGTTTCCGTGTCCGTCATCTGTACGCACAACCGTTGCCTCGATGATGTCTCCCGGCTGTAATTCTTCCTTCGCATGAAAATCCGGATCATTGCTCAGATTTTCAATTTTGATAATTCCCGGTGCATAATAATTCAGGTCAAGTGTCACTTCTTCATCGGTTACTGCTACCACAGCTCCACTGACAATATCTCCTTCGTTAATCGTGCGGAAAGAACGTTCCAGCTCCTTTTCATAATCCTTCATTGATTCCATCTGCAAAACCTCCTTTAAAATATCTGAAAAATTGCAAAACGGCAGAACCCCAAAGGATTCCACCGTTTTATGAAGCGAGCTGATGACGGGAATTGAACCCGTGACCCCTTCCTTACCAAGGAAGTGCTCTACCTCTGAGCCACATCAGCATCTCGTTGACCGCGTCAACTCCTACATCATACATGGTATTTTCTAAATTGTCAAGAATTTTTTAATTATTTTATCAAATTACAGTTCCCAGCGTGTTGCCGTTTTCCCCTGATGTGATCCGCAATGATTACAGCCTGGAAAACATGCCCCTATGGGTCAGGGCTGTAATCATGCAATCATTTGCACCGCAGTGCAAAGCCTGACAGTATAACGCGTGGTTATCAGACAATTTTTAAATTTCAATTACATATCTCTCATATGCATTGATCACTTTGGTATCTCCGATGAAATCCTCCCGCGGAATATCCCTTCCATAATTCATATGCATATGTCCATGTACAAAATATTTCGGATGGTATTTGTTAATCACACGATAAAATGCATCAAACCCTTTATGGCAAAGATCTTCCCCATCATGCATACCGCCTGCCGGGGCATGTGTCACCAAAATATCAATGCCCCCTTTTCGGCGTATTTTCCAGAAAAGTCTCCGGATGCGGCGTTCCATCTGCACTTCCGTATACTGGTTCACCCCTGGTTTATAACGGTAAGATCCTCCCAGTCCGAGAATCCTTATCCCATGAAACATATACACGGTATCTTCAATACAGATACATCCCTCCGGGGGCTTTCTTTTGTACTTATCATCATGGTTTCCATGCACATACAATACCGGAACTGCAATCATCGTTGCGATAAATGACAGATAATCTGCTTTCAGGTCACCACAGGAAATTACCAGGTCAATATCCGCATAGTCTTCTTTTCGAAAGAAATCCCAGATTTTCTGAGATTCTTCATCTGCTATTACTAGTATCTTCATTTTTTCATTTTTTCCTCTACACCTTTTATCTGGACAACCGGACGTGCCTCTGCACGTAATTCTCCCATTGTCGGTATCTCCCCAATGACATTATCTGTCAGCCAGTCCATCTCCATGATGCTTCCGGTTTCATGGCTTTATCCTTCTTGTTTTTGAGTGTCCCGTCCTGTGCACGGATTTCTCCGTAAAACGGCACAATATCTCCCTTTTTAATATCACTCTTTAAGTGATCCACCAGACGCTTGACCCCGGTCGGTACATTCTTCGAACAGATCAGGTCAATCACACCCGCAGACATTCCCCACCAGTAGTTGAGTGCCCTGCCCTCAGAATTTTCTTCCGACTGGTAAGATCCCGCAAGAATACTCTGGATCATTTTTTCATAGAATACACCCCAGTTCCAGAGTGGCATCACCAGATTCAGTTTCCTTCCATCCTCCGAACACTCATACAGCCCAAACTGCCTGCCCGGATCGCGCGGTGTAATCATATCCTGATCCGATACCACCTGAATATTGTTGTCCTTTAAGAACCGTTCCCTGTCATAATTTTCACTGGTGGACCATGCAAGATAAATCCTTGCCCGTGGATTGGTAAAACTTGCTCCCAGCGCAAAGGCATTAATATTTGCGATCATTCCGTATATCGGGTAATCTGCAATATATGCAATCCTGTCATTTTCTGCCAGTGCCCCCGCAATCATTCCCGAAAGGAATTTTGCTTCATACATCCGGGCATAGTACGTGCGGATATACTTATGCGAAGTATTCAGACTGCAGTTTAAAATCTTTACATCCGGATGATCCACAGCCACTTTCAGACTGTCTTTCATCATCTGCGGTGCCACCTCAAATATGATATCTGCCCCCTGACGGATCACGTCATTCAGCACCTGCTCCGTGCGTTCCTCCGTCACATCATTGACACAGATGGTCTTCATCTGATCCGGGAACGTCTCTTCCAGATAATTGCGCCCAAGGTCATGCGCATAAATCCAGTCGGATGTATCCGGTGATTTTGGATACAGGAATGCCACGGTAAATTTCTTTGCTGACGATGGCATAAAGTAACTGAAGATGCTTCTTCCCTTACGCTCTTCTGCCGCCAGCGGATCCATGACCAGACCAACGCTCTGTTTCTCTGTGAGCATGACAAACTCATTCCAGCATTTCACAATATTTAAACTCAGCTCATCATCCGACATGCAAGAACCGTATGGTAACCGTATACATTGATAAATGCAGTCAGCGCATCCCCCACCCGGATCGGCAGTTTGCGCCCTCCGCGGAACTCATATGCCTTTGTGAAATGATTAACCAGACTGTTAAATTCCATTCGGGTATCCGCATCCCATATGGCAGTGGATCCCATCAGTGCAAGCAGTTTATCCGCCATACCGGTTTTGGAAAATTCGATATTGTTCAATCCCGAAATCTGATGAAACTTCATATATTCATAATATAATTTTACGTCCTCATCCTCGGAATACTTTGGAATCTTACGTGTCACGTTGGCGACAATGGAATCTGCCTTAAAATACTTCAGTACACTGACACGCTTGTTTCCCTCCACCACATAATAACGGTTCATATATTCATAAGCAATAATCGGATCCCGGATGCCTTCGTTTACCTGTGCATCGGACAGCGCGGTCCATTTGAATGCAAACTCTGTATCCACATCGAGGATCGGCATAAAATTGGCTGCAAAAGAATACGTTCTTCCTTTCGTCGCGTACCAACCACAAAATCCAATGGTATCTGCATCAGCCCCATATTCTGTTCCGTCTGGATATTTTCTCTGGATAAAATATCATCCAGAACCGGCAGATAGGGAAAGCGCCCCTGCGAAACACATGCCTTATATTCTTTTTTTCCAAGTTTGAGTGCTTCCTGATATTCGATATCTCCCATTTTTTCTCCTTTCTACGATTATTCCATGTTTTTGTTATTCCAATTTTACCACATCTGTGTTATGATACCAATGAAAAGTGAAAAAAAGCAAAGATTTTCTTTCTTTATGTGCTAAAATTTGCTATAATCAAATGTAGTAATAGGTACTATGGAGGAAATTCTATGGAGAATATCACGAAAGAACAGGCTGATATCATCGGTGAAGTTGCAAATATCTGTACAGGTACTGCGGCTACCGCCCTCAGTATGATCATCAACCGTTCAACAAACATTACCACTCCGCTTGTAGAAGTACTGGACAAAGAAAACACGCTGGAAAGTGACAACCATATTCTGGTCAAAGTTCCATACACAAGCGGCTTAGACGGGACAAATCTTATGGTACTGGATGTTCAGGATGCGCTGGTCATTGCAAGTCTTATGATGGGCGGTGACGGTCGTAATCTTTCCAATCTGCAGCTCGATGATCTCACGTTATCAGCAATTGCAGAAGCCATGAACCAGATGTGTGGATCCATTGCCACATCTATGGCGTCACTGTTATCCAGGCCGACAGATATTGGATTTCCGCTTATCAATCAAAGGATCGCAAGACTTTCGAGATTCCGGATGAACTATGTAATGGAACGGATATCGTCAAGGTCACTTTTCGACTGACCGTGGAAGACCTGATCGATAGCGAGCTGATACAGTTATACCCTATCAGCATAGTAAAACAGATTTTAAAACAGGAGGATATATAAATGGCAAAGATATTAATCGTTGATGATGCAGCATTCATGCGAATGATGCTCAAGGACATTCTGACAAAGGGCGGATTTGAGATCGCTGGTGAAGCAGCAGACGGTGTAGAGGCCGTTGCAAAGTATAACGAGCTGAAACCAGATCTGGTTACTCTTGACATCACGATGCCAAACAAAGACGGTATTCAGGCACTCAAGGAGATCAAAGCAGCTGATCCAAACGCTACATGCGTTATGTGTTCTGCAATGGGACAGCAGTCCATGGTTATTGAGGCAATCCAGTCCGGTGCAAAGGATTTCATTGTTAAGCCATTTCAGGCAGACCGTGTATTAGAGTCCATCCGAAAAGTATTAGGATAAATCTTATCATATTAAAAAAGGAGCACCATATATGGACGCTCCTTTTCTATTTCTTGTTTTTGCAATCATCTATTTTTATTTTCTGACAAAATACAGTTCTTTTACAATTGCCGGAGTTGCTGCAGGGCATCATTTTTCAAAATACAGATGCCGTGTTCCTGTATGAACGCTTTCCGCTCCGCTCCGACAAGAATATCCTGTGCATATTCATCCGTCAGATTCGAGAGTCTCCTTAAACTGCCCTCTTCCATACCGGAAAATGTAAGGATCAGCATATAGCGATCCTCGTATTTATAAAGCTGACCCGTAGGCAGATCCGGTGGCATAATGTTTTTTGCATAACGGAGCAACCTATCAAAATCCGCAAACACAATCGTGCATAAACAGGAACCTGATCCGGATTTCCCTCGTTTTGCCGTGCTTCATTAATCTGTGCCCACTTCTGCTGTGGAATTGCATTCATCAGTCCATTGACAATATCTTTCAGATGCTCCATCATTTCATCCGATCCCGGATGCTCCGAAAACGTAAGTGCCAGCGTATGGTCTGACATAAAATCAGCACGCACTGTCTTGATGCCCAGTTCAAATTTTGTCTCAAAACTCTGTTCTGCCATATCAAAAATCTGGTTCATAAATTCCTGCGTCCGCTCCCCATTGCTCATAATTTCCTCAATGGTGTATCCCAGATCCTGAATTTCCTGTTCTGATATTACACAACGAATGGTATGTTTTCCAATTTTTGAAAACTTCATACGCTCACCCTCTTTCCTCCAGATGATTCATCTGCCTGATCTTTTGACGTATTCTCTGTAATGCATTGTCGACAGATTTCGGGCTTTTCTTCATCAGCCCTGCGATCTGCATATAGTTATTTCCGTCCAGATAAAATTGCAACACCTGTTTTTCCATCGGACTTAACCGGCTGTTCACCCGGTTCCACAACTCCCTGGACACTTCCTGTTCGATCACCAGCTGCTCCGGGCTGCTGGTAAACCCAATACTGCCTTCTGCCCCCTGCTCAAAAAAAGATAAATAGGAATTCAAAGGCTGATGCTTTTTTCTGTTGGATGCCTCTATTGCAGAATACAGCTGACGGTGAATACACAACCCTGCAAAATGGAAAAAACTGCTGTCTTTGTCCAGACAAAAATCCCGGATGGCCTTAAACAATCCAATCATGCCTTCCTGAATCAGATCATCGGTTTCTCCTCCGATCAGATACATGGCATTGGCATATTTGCGGACAAGCGGCTTATATTTTTCGAGAATATAGTCCGTGATCTCTGTTTCTCCCTGCCGGAGTCTTTCAATCAATTCCTCATCCGTACAAGCATCATACTTCATTCTTTTCTTATCCCTTCTTCATCCTCTGACGCACAATCTCATACGAGAGAACTCCTGCAGCCACCGATGCATTTAAGGAATCAATATCTCCCTTCATTGGAATGGAAGCCACCATATCACAGTTTTTCTTTACGAGTGGACTGACTCCATCTCCCTCATTTCCGATCACCAGACCGATCGGTCCGGTCAGATCCATATCGTACATTAAGGTTCCATCCATATCCGCACACACAAACCACATACCGCGGTCTTTGAGTTCTTTCATGGTATTGGAGATATTTGTCACTTTTGCTACCGGTACATAATTAACCGCACCTGCCGATGTACGTGCGACGGTCGGTGTCAGTCCTACGGCACGGCGTTTTGGAATGATTACACCATGTGCCCCTGCCTGATTGGCGGTACGGATAATTGCCCCCAGATTATGTGGATCTTCGATTCCGTCTAAAATCAGGATAAACGGTGGTTCTCCTTTTTTTTCTGCAAGTGCCAGAATATCTTCCACCCTGGCATAATCATATGCTGCACTGACAGCAATCACACCCTGGTGCTTTCCTGTCTCGGAAATCTGATCGAGGCGTTCTTTTGTCACATAATTGACGATTGTATCGTGCTTTCTTGCCTCTCTGGTAATGGATCTGACCGGTCCATCCTGACAGCCGTCCAGAACATATAATTTATCGATTGTCTTGCCAGAACGAAATGCCTCAAGGACAGCGTTGCGTCCTTCGATATGATTTTCTTTCATTCCGGTAAATGTTTTTTTTTCGTCTTCCATAATTTTTTACCTTATAAACGCAGATGTAGACCATCTGCTGCTTCCTTAATCAATGAAACCAGTCGGTCGAACCGGTCCGTCAGATACAGATATCCCACCAGTGCCTCCAGCCCCGTTGCCTTACGGTAATCCGCCATCGTTGCATTTTTTGCCATGGTTGCCGACTTGGCATTGCGTCCTCTGCGATAGATGTCCGCTTCTTCCTCCGTAAGCATCGGTTCAAGATATTGTATGATAACTGCCTGCGTATGTGCTTTTACAATCTGACTCGTCCGGTGATGCAGCTGGTTGGGACGGGTATTTCCCTTGCCCACAACAACCGACCGGATCACCAGATCAAAAACACCATCCCCGATATAAGCCAGTGTCAGTGGGGAATAGGTCCGATATCGACATCCGGAACCTCAAATTTTTTCTTGATGTATGCGTCAATTCCTTCACTCATGCATTGCGCTCCCATACGACACCTTCGCGGGTATCTTTGATGGTGATGCCCCGTGCAAGAAGCTCGTCGCGGATTGCATCTGCACGGGCAAAATCTTTCGCTTTCTTTGCCCCGGCACGCTCCGCAATCTTTTCATTGATGAACTGTTCCAGTTCTGCATCCACGCTCGTTCCCGCGTCCAGTCTCTCCTGACCTGCAGTTGTCAGATTCAGTGCCAGCACCTGGTCAAAATCATTCAGCAGTGCCAGCTTTGTCTTTTCACTGATATCTGCCTTTACCACGTCATAGACGATGGTCAGTGCCATGGAAGTATTCAGATCATCACGGATTGCATCTGCAAACTTTTTACGGAATGCTTCAAATGCTTCCTGCTCCATCTCCCCCTCATCTTTGAAGGTGGCAATCTTTTTTACTAATTTTTCGTATGCACTCTCTACGTTGTCCAGATTGTCATAAGAAAATACGAGTGGCTTACGATAATGAGACTGCAGACAGAACATACGGTATGCCAGAGGATCGTACCCTTTGCTCTCCAATAGAGATACCGTCAGGAAATCGCCCTTGGACTTACTCATTTTTCCGGTCTGGTCATTCAGGTGGTTTACATGGAACCAGTACGGGCACCATTTGTGTCCCAGATAGCTTTCGGACTGTGCAATCTCGTTTGTATGGTGTGGAAAAATATTATCTACTCCGCCACAGTGAATATCCATATACTCCCCCAGATGTTTGATTCCGATGCAGGAGCACTCAATATGCCATCCCGGATATCCAACACCCCACGGGCTGTCCCACTTCAATGCCTGATCCTCGAATTTGGATTTTGTAAACCAGAGAACAAAATCGTTTTTATTCCGTTTATTTTCATCTTCCTCCACATCGTCACGCACGCCGACCTGCAGCTGTTCCTTTTCGACTGCGGAAGAAAATACAAAATAATCCTCCAGTCTGCTGGTATCAAAATAAACATTTCCACCGGCCTGATAAGCATATCCCTTTTTAAGAAGTACCTCGATCATGTGAATAAATTCCGGAATGCAATGGGTTGCAGGTTCTACCACATCCGCTTTTTTGATATTTAATTTCCTGCAATCCTCAAAAAATGCATCTGCATAAAATTTTGCCACTTCCATAACGGTCTTGTGCTCACGCTTAGCACCTTTTAACATTTTGTCTTCCCCCGTATCCGCATCGGAAGAAAGGTGTCCCACGTCCGTGATATTCATGACGCGCTTTACATCATACCCCACATAGGAAAGTCCACGCACAAGAATATCCTCCATGATATAGGTACGCAGATTCCCGATATGCGCAAAATGATAAACGGTCGGTCCACAGGTATACATTTTGATTTTGCCATCTTCGTGCGGTATCACTGTCTCAATCTTTCTTGTCAGTGTATTGTAAAAGCGAAATTGATTCTCCATTGTGTCTGTCCTTCCATCTGTTTCTTCTTATATATTTTAAGTGTACAATATTTTCCGGCAAAAGTCACGTCTTATCTATGATCTGCTGCACCCGGGACATCCTGCACATTTACTCCCGCCCCCGACAACCATACTGCTCTCATAAAATCCGTTCAGCATACAGATTGCCTGTGACGAAATTCCTTCTTCTGTTCCGGTAAACCCAAGTCCTTCCTCGGTCGTTGCCTTGATATTGATCTGCTCTTTTGCAATGCCAAGGGTCTTTGCAATATTCTCCTCCATCTGCGCAATATACGGACGCAGCTTTGGCTTCTGTGCAATCACTGTCGCATCAATATTTTCTACCACATAACCATTCTTTTCCAGTAAAAGACGCACATGTTCGAGCAGTTTCATGCTGGAAATTCCCTTATACTGCGGATCGGTATCCGGAAAATGTTTTCCGATATCCCCGAGTGCTGCAGCACCAAGCAGTGCATCCATGATTGCATGCACAAGCACATCCGCATCCGAATGTCCGAGCAGTCCCAGTGTATGCGGAATCTCCACACCTCCGAGAATCAGTGGCCGTCCCTCCACCAGTTTGTGTACATCATAACCCATTCCTACACGCATTTTTCTTCTCCTGTCTTTTTATGATGTTGCTGATTCCAGTTCCCCCTGCAAACAGCTTCCTTATAAATTCTAATGATAACATGTCACCAGGCAAAGCCTGATGACCTTCACAGGCTTCAAGCCTGTTTTATTATAACACAAATTCGGGGGCTGTATCAAACAGTCCCCGAACGAAGTATCGCATCAGTTTTCAACTATGCAAGTGCTGCTGTAATGATTGCCATGGAATATACTTCTGATGCATTACATCCACGGGACAGATCATTGATTGGCGCATTCAGACCTAACAAAATCGGACCGTAAGCTTCGAAATTACCAAGTCTCTGTGCAATCTTGTATCCGATATTTCCGGCATTGATATCCGGGAAAATAAAGGTATTTGCATGTCCGGCAACGGAAGAATCCGGGCACTTTGTTCTTGCAACTCTTGGTGATACCGCTGCATCAAACTGTAATTCTCCCTCGATTGGAAGATCCGGGTATTTCTCACGTGCCTTATGTGCTGCATTGCGCATCTTATCTACATCCTCGCCCTTTCCGGAACCAAGTGTAGAGTAGCTTAAAAATGCAACCTTCGGATCTACACCGAAAATTCTTGCACAGGCAGCTGACTCACCGGCGATCTCTACGAGTTCATCCTCGGTCGGATGGATGTTGATCGCACAGTCAGACATTGCAAGAACCTCGTTCTCACCTGTCGCAGACGGACGAACCAGAATAAAGCAGGAAGATACGATGCTGTTGCCAGGTTTTGTCTTAATCAGCTGAAGTGCCGGACGAACGGTATCTGCCGTAGAGTATGTAGCTCCGCCAAGCAGTGCATCCGCAATGCCCATCTTTACAAGCATGGTACCAAAGTAGTTTGCCTGGGAAAGAATGCCTCTTGCCTGCTCCGGTGTTACTCCCTTGCTCTTTCTTAATTCACAGAACAGATCTACCATCTCATCCATACGGTCAAATTTCTTTGGATCAACGATCTCTGCCCCACGGATATTAAATCCGCTCTCCTCTGCTGCCTTTTCGATTTCATCCGGATCGCCTACAAGGATTGGATGTAAAAAGTTGCTTGCAAGCAGACGGGAAGATGCCTCTAGAATACGAGGATCGCTTCCTTCTGTGAATACAATTTTCTTTGGGCTTTTCTTTAATACTTCAATCAGTTGTCCAAAACCAAACATAATAAATCTCCTTTATCTATACTTAATTTTATTATTAGCTACCACTAATTGTATACTCGTTATTCACGAAATTCAATGCATTTACGTGTTCTAAAATGAGAACATTTTGCATAAAAAGAGACCCCATGCTGATTCTCCATGGGGTCTCCTGTAAAATGAAGGATTTATCACAAATGACGTTTTTACTGAATTTTCTACTGAATTGCCTTAAATGCCTCATCCAGATCCTCAATGATATCATCGATATTTTCTGTACCGATAGAAAGACGGATCGTGTTTGGCTTGATTCCCTGATCTAAAAGTTCTGCCTCATTGCACTCGGAATGTGTGGTGCTTGCCGGATGAATGGCAAGGGACTTCACATCTGCCACGTTTGCAAGCAGTGAGAACAGCTCAAGGTTATCGATGAATTCCTGTGCTTTTTCTGCACCACCCTTGATCTCAAATGTAAAGATAGAACCGCCACCATTCGGGAAATACTTCTTGTAGAGTGCCTGCTGCTCCGGGTCTTTGGAAATGGATGGATGGTTTACTTTTTCTACCTGTGGCTGGTTCTCTAAGTATTTAACAACCTTTAATGCATTCTCCACATGACGCTCTACGCGAAGGGAAAGCGTCTCTAATCCCTGCAGGAAGATAAAGGCGTGTACCGGAGAAATGGTAGCACCTGTGTCACGCAGTAAAATTGCACGGATATAAGTAGCAAATGCTGCCGGTGCGCAGTCCTTTGCAAAGCTTACCCCATGGTAAGATACGTTTGGCTCTACCAGCCATGGCCACTTGCTGCTCTGTGTCCAGTCAAATTTTCCGCTGTCGATGATCACACCACCAATGGTAGTTCCGTGTCCACCGATGAACTTTGTAGCAGAATGTAACACAATATCTGCGCCGTGCTCAATCGGGCGAACCAGATACGGAGTCGCGAATGTATTGTCAACAATCAGCGGAATTCCATGCTTGTGTGCAATTCCTGCGATCTTTTCAATATCAACCACTTCAGAGTTTGGATTTCCAAGTGTCTCTATCTCGATGGCTTTGGTGTTATCCTTAATTGCAGCTTCAATCTCTTCATAGTTGAACGGATCTACAAATGTTGCCTCAATGCCATAATCCGGAAGCGTATGTGCCAGAAGATTGTAGGTACCACCGTAGATATTCTTTGCAGCTACAATGTGATCCCCTGCATGCGCAACAGCCTGAAATGCATAAGTTAATGCGGCTGCTCCCGAACCTACCGCAAGTGCCGCAACACCGCCTTCAAGTGCTGCAATTCTCTGCTCAAAGATATCCTCTGTCGGATTGGTCAGACGTCCGTAAATATTTCCGGCATCCTTTAATCCGAAACGGTCAGCAGCATGCTGGCAGTTGTGGAATACATAAGAAGAAGTCAGATAAATCGGAACGGCTCTTGCATCGGTAACCGGGTCTGCCTGCTCCTGTCCTACGTGTAACTGTAATGTTTCAAATTTTAAATTTCTGTCTGCGTAATGTTTTTTGCTCATTTTAATACTCTCCTTTTTCTGCTATTTTTGAAATCACATTTACCTGATCCGGTAAAGTGTGGGGTTTTCGTTTGAACTGGTTATATCATACCACAGAGGTAGGAAAAGTGTTAGTCTTTTATTTTTATAGCTGGTTATAAGTTTTGCTTATAGCCGATTCTACTACAGTACTTTAAATGGGGATTGCAGATTTTTTTTGGGGGGATTGTTTCAGATATAAGTTTTTTCGATGTGACGGAAGAAGGGGGACATTCTCTTTCTACAGAAAATTTGCAAGTTAGCGCCGGTATTGATTTCAGGTTGGTTTAGAAAAAGTTTTACGTTTACGCAATTAACGTTACACAATGGAACTACGGCGCAGTTGTAAATTTGTTCTTCCGAAAGAAATGTCCCCCTTCTTCCTGTGGATTGGGAAAAATATAAGGGAAAGAATTGTTTCTGCAAATTTTGTGGATTAAAAAATATAAGAAAAGAACTGCTTCCGCAAATTTTGTGGATCAGAACACCAAACGACAAACAGAATGTTATGGAAACATTCAGCGATAAAATGTTGGGGTCTATAGGCAAAAAATTAATGTCTAAGGTGACACATTTTCTTATTTTCAAAGTGTGAAATAAGGAACTGTCACCTACAAAAGAAAAATTGCTTCTCCAGATACCGTTTTTTTCAAAAAATGGTATCCCGGAAAGCAATTTTTGCTCCATAGAAACTTTTCGGTATCTAAATGTTAAATTTTCAGTATATAGGTACCACGATGGTATCTTTCAGATCAATTTTATTTGTGTAGAGACCACGATGGTATCTTTCAAATCTATTTTATTTGTGCAGAGACCACGATGATATCTTTCATTTACCATCTGATTGTCACTTTGTCAAAAATTCAGAAGTTGGAGAATGCGCTCACTCCCCTGTTCATCCCGGTTATCAATAACAAAATCGCAGATCTCCCGATTCCGTTTCTCCGCATCCAGTGACAACAGGCGAAGTGTTTTCTCCTCGACAGAGAAATCCGACTGCACAATATCCGCAATCATGTCTTCTTTATCTTTTGCCACATAGATAATTGCGGTCGGAAAATGCCGCTTCATGGCAATTGCGCCACACATATCCAGGGACATGACGGCATACTTGCCATCGTCAAGCACCGCCTGGATATCTTCCTTTTTTGTTCCGTAATGCACCCCGGCGTACATGGTGCGTTCAAAGAAATCCTGCTGTGCAAACTGTTCTTTTGTCAGATAATGATGCTTGCTGCTTTTCTTGGTGCAGTAGGTTTTCGGATTGACAAAGCGATCCTCCTGACATAATTTTTTGGTCAATGCGTCTTTTCCGGAACCGGACGGTCCTACCAGTGCCAGAACCGATGGATTTTTTATTTCCATCGTGCGCGTCTGCGAGGCATGGATGATCTGCCTGACCAGAGAAACAAATTCACTCATCTGATTCACGGACAGGAGTCCTGTCATCTTCCAGTTCCACGGCTTACGCATCAGTACCGGATACGTGGCCGGTGTCTCAAGTACATTATGAATGGCATCATCCAGGATGATATCAAACTGCACCAGATTCTTGGCATTGCCAGAATAATATTCTCCGGCGGGAATTCCGGAAATGCTGTAAGAATCTGTTTTGCACGGATTCCCATAAATGCCGGTGCTACCGCAGTGATAAAATAAACATCCGCAATTTCCATCAGGCGGTACACAGCTTTTTTGTTTTTCTCCGGAACCTGCTGGCGTGCATAGAGTTCTTCATCCTCGTAAAATTCCCTGATAATACCTGTACGCCCACGGTTTTCCCAGGTATCAATCTCCTCGAGCCGAAGCGGCGGATCGATATGATATTTTTCATTTGCCATGGCAATTGCGATACTGTTAAACGGTGCTGTTACATCATCCCAGTCCAGTCCGATCTTCGGTCTTAACATCCACCCGTGCCCCCTTCTTTGTTTCTAAATCTGCCGATTTACTCCTCGACAGAAACCAGTTCAATGGTAAAATTCAGCTCTTTTCCTGCCATCTCGTGGTTTGCATCAAATGTGATGGTAGTATCATCCTTTGATACTACTTTTACCGGGAATGGCTGTCCGGCTGCATTCTGCAGATAAACCTGCTGTCCGGCTTCGAGTTCTTCCGCTCCCGGAAGCTGTGCCAGTTCCACTGTAAAAATGGCGTCCGGATCTGCCTGTCCGTATGCTTCCTCCGGCATCAGGTGAACCTCTATCGTCTGTCCGACCTCCATGCTGGCAACTGCTGCATCAAATCCTTTGATCATCATCCCTGCACCACATACAAATTCCAATGGCTCTCCTCTGTCATAAGAGGAATCAAACTGTGTTCCATCATTAAATGTGCCGCGATAATGTGTTCTGCATTTTTTTCCAACGTTCTTTCCTTCGATGGTACTGCTTTTTGTATTTTCCATATGTTTTCTCCTGTTCTTCTTTTTATAAAATAAAAAACTTGTGATCTGTGACCACAAGCCTGTATAGTAGCGAGGGAGAGACTCGAACTCTCAACCTCCCGGGTATGAACCGGACGCTCTAGCCAGTTGAGCCACCTCGCCATATTTAGTTCCATCAGTTTTTCTGATGAATGGGACCTACAGGGCTCGAACCTGTGACCCTCTGCTTGTAAGGCAGATGCTCTCCCAGCTGAGCTAAGATCCCATTTCGTGTTGGCCGCTCTCGCAACCGACTTCGTTAGTATATCGTACGAGAACAGATATGTCAACACTTTTTTTTGAATTTTT
>ENA-OQHY01000236-OQHY01000236.1-human-gut-metagenome-genome-assembly--contig:-NODE-236-length-32282-cov-5.051874_pt1 | contig 32282 bp, 34 predicted proteins | sample MGYA00242570_ERZ504733 | MGnify/ENA primary metagenome ERZ504733 (study PRJEB26092, sample SAMD00036219) | human gut metagenome | host: Homo sapiens | study: EMG produced TPA metagenomics assembly of... | reverse complement strand
TTAATAGATTGTATGCCTTCCCTCGGAATGGTAACAATCAATGCTCTATCTGCGGCAGACAGCGTAATAATTCCTGTTCAGGCTCAGTATTTACCGGCAAAAGGTATGACGCAGCTTGTTCAGACCATTTCACGAGTTAAGAAGCGTATCAATCCGGGCTTAAAGATTGACGGTATGCTTCTCACTTTGGTGGATAGCCGTACCAACCTCGCCAAAAGCACGGTAGAAGCTCTGAGAGAGAACTTCGGTAGTCAAATCAAGATGTATCGAACATATATCCCGATTGCCGTAAAAGCCGCAGAGACTTCTTCCAAAGGCAAGAGCATTTTTGCCTACGAACCGGGCAGCACGGTGTCAAAAGCGTACACCGAATTTACAAAGGAGGTGTTAGCCGATGGCAGGAAGAAAGAGCGACTTCACTCTCACGAAGCTCGATGACTTATTCTCGACGCAGGAACAGAGAGATGAAGAAAAACTTTCAAAAATCCGAGATATTCCCTTGACTGAGATTGACGATTTCCCCGACCACCCTTTAAGGTGCGTGATGACGAGGATATGGCACAGCTCATTGAGAGTATTAAGGAACGAGGGGTAATCACTCCGGCGACGGTAAGGCAGAAAGAGGACGGCAGATACGAACTCATATCGGGACACAGACGAAAGCGAGCCTGTGAGCTTGCCGGGTTTGATACTCTCCGTTGTGAGGTCGTTGAACTGAACCGAGACGAAGCCACGATTTTAATGGTTGAGAGCAACTACCAAAGGTCGCAGATACTTCCCTCGGAAAAAGCCTATGCCTACAAAATGCGTTTGGAAGCATTGAGCAGACAAGGCAAAAGAACAGACCTAACTTCCGACCCAGTGGGTTGGAAGTCAAGCGGAAAAGAAACAGCACAACTAATTGGAGAGCAGTCGGGTGACAGTCAAACCCAAGTTCGCAGATATATTCGCCTTACAAACCTTGTTCCCGAACTTTTGGAATATGTTGATGAGGGGCGAATTAAAATGCGACCGGCGTTGAATTGTCTTTTCTCGATGAGGACAGTCAGCGTGATGTGGTTGATGAAATCGACCTGAACGACGCAACCCCGTCCCACGACCAAACAATCCGTATGCGAAAGTTCTTTGAGGAGGGCAAGCTCACAACCGAAGCAATCCAAGCGATTATGTCGGAGGAAAAACCAAACCAAAGGGAGAAAATTGTTTTGAGGGGCGATAGGGTTCGACAGCTTATCCCGAAGAATATTCCCATAAGCCAAACGGAGGATTTTGTGTGCAAGGCATTGGAGCATTACAACAAGTTTCTGCGAAGCAGAGCCGACCGTGACAGCCGATAGCCTTCCCCCTTTCTCACACTCTAACCCCTATATATACCGGCTATTAACCTGCTGAAAAATATACTCTATCTCCCTTGAGTATATCTATCTCTAATAACATATAGCTGTCTATAAAAGGGTTCGCACATTTGGAGCAAAAGCAAAATGTCTGCTACGATAAAAAGTTCAGCAATCGCACCTTTGATGTTTTGACCGGTTTTGATTACGATTAAGGCAGAAAGGAGCGATGGATATGAAAAACAGGCTGATACCTTGTGTTCTTGCCTGCCTGATGATTTTCCTCGTAGGTTGTAACGGTAACACAGCCAAAGAAGCTGCACAGGAGATTACGAAAACAGAGACTTCTTTTCCGGCTGGTAATACCGAAACAGATTCTCAGGAAGAAACGGCAGAAGAACCGGAAAGCACGACAGTTCAGGAAGAAACACCGATTACGGCAGAAGAAAGCCAATCAACCGCTGAAAGGCAGACGGTTGCGACTGTTCAGACAAAACCGGCGGAAGAAAAAACGGCTGATACTCCTGCAACCGAAAAGCCAAAGGCAGAGCCACCGAAGCAGACAACCACGCAGGCTGAACCCGAAAAACAAACGGAACAGCCAAAAGAACAGACAACTGCCGAACAAAAGCCGGTTGAAAAACCGACTGAAAAGCCGGCAGAACCGAAACCGACAGAGCCGCACAAGCAGACATTCGATGTCAGCCCTTATGTTAGTTACGCAAAAGAGTATGCGGTAAGCATAGGGCTTTCTCTTGACATCACGGCGACAGAATGTTGGGACAACCCCATATCCGCAAATCCTAACCGAAGCGGTATCAAGTCTGATATTGAAAGCAGACTGAACCGATACAAGAACAGCGAGGGTTTTACCGCTGTGTGGATATGGACAGAAAAGCTATCCGATACGGATTACAACATCTATATCGGCTACTGCTAAAACAAAATAATTTTAAGCGGACGCACTGAGTAAAATCGGTGCGTTTTTGCATTTCAAGGAGGAAAACGCAATGGTTAAAACAAAATTCAAGAAAGCCGTCTCGCTTATGTTGGCGGCGGTTATGAGCTTACTGCTTTTACGGGCATTGGGGCAACGACAGCCTTTGCAGCCGTAGGAGAAAAAGCCGATGTGTACCTCGTCGATTATCCCCGAAGCGGAGATACCAATAACAACGGCGAATGGGGACACGGCAATCTCAACTATATGAACGGTTGGAAAGGCTTGTCCACAAAATATACAGGACTTCGTGCAATGGGTTCGTATTCGGGCAATATTGCCTACTGTATTGAACCGGGTACAGGTCAGCGGACTGGAGATACTCTCACCGAAAAGGACGAGAACTTCTTTAATAACATCAGCCCGAACGGAACGATTTCCGGCGATGACATTCGCCTGCTTATCGGTCGTATCTTGCAGTACGGCTACCGTGGAGGTATTTCGACAAGCTGGAAGTCGCAGAATGAAAGCGACGCAAACTGCATCGCACACGCTTATGCCACTCAGATTTTGATTTGGGAAACGATTGTCGGAGAAAGAGACGCAGGCTTTAATCACGTTTCTACCAGCGGATACAATGCCGTGCTTGAATGTGTAAGCACTGCACACCCACTCCGCAGTAAAATCTTGTCGTACTACAACAGTATGGTAACAAGTGTTCAGAATCACACCAAAGTGCCGAGCTTCTGCACAAGGTCAAGCGGTTCTGCAAAGGTAAACGAGCTTGAATGGAACGGAAGCAAGTATGTTGCTACTCTCACCGATACAAACGGTGTGCTTGGCAATTACAACTTCTCGGCAAACATTGACGGGGTTTCTTTCTCTGTCAGCGGAAACAAATTGACTGTTTCGATGGAGAAAGCTCCGAGCAAGGAATTTACCATCACAGCCGCAAAAAAGAACGGTGTCCGCAGAGGTGTTGTCGTATGGTCTGACGGTATCCATCAGAACGGAAACGGCATTCAGGATGTGGTCACTTATGCTCAGGAGGTCAGTGACCCTGTCAGCGGCTTTGTCAAAATGAAGGTAAGCTACGGCTCTTGTCAGATTGTAAAGACAAGTGAGGACGGAAAGGTTGACGGCATTCAGTTTACCATAAGCGGTAACGGTGTCAATCAGACTGTAACAACCGCAAACGGCGGTAAATTCCAACTGGATAACCTTATGCCCGGTGTTTACACGGTAACAGAACAGTCTATCGACAAATATGTTCCGCAGGAGGTTCACAGAGTAACTGTTGTTGCCGGTCAGGTGTCAAAGGTCAATTTCAATAATGTTCTCAAAAGAGGTAATCTTCAGGTCATCAAATCTTCTGAGGATAACTTGGTTGAGGGCGTTACCTTCCATCTTTACGGCACATCTCTTTCCGGTATTGCTGTCGATGAGTATGCCGTGACAGATAAGAACGGTGTTGCTTCTTTTGATGATGTGCTTATCAGCGGCACTACCCCATACACCATTGAGGAAGTGGATACCGCAATCCGTTATGTTGTGCCTGCAAATCAGACCGCACCGATTAACTGGAAAGAAGTAACCACAAGAAACTTCACGAACATTCTCAAAAAGTTCAGCGTAACCGTAACAAAGAGCGACCGAGAGGAAGGCACACCGCAGGCGACGCTACCCTTGCCGGAGCAGTTTACGGTATCTATAAAGGCGAAACCCTTGTGGACAAGTATGTGACGGATAAGAACGGGCAGTTTACCACAAAGGAATATGTCTGTGATAATGACTGGACAATCCGTGAAATCACGCCGTCCGAGGGTTATCTGCTTGATACGACTGTTCACAAGGTCGGTGCTGAACCGCAGCTTTATACGGTGGAACACAATCAGACAGCAAATGATGTTACCGAACAGGTTATGAAAGGCAATATCGCCATTATCAAGCACACCGATGACGGCGAAACTCAGATTGAAACACCGGAAAACGGAGCAACCTTTGAAATCTATCTCAAATCTTCCGGCAGTTTTGACGCAGCAGAAGAAGATGAAAGAGATGTCATTGTCTGTGATGAAAACGGTTTCGGGCAGACAAAGGATATGCCTTACGGCGTATATACCGTTCATCAGACCTCCGGTTGGGAAGGTCGTGAGCTGATGAAGAACTTTGATGTGTTCATTGCTCAGGACGGACAGACCTACCGCTATCTTATCAACAACGCAAACTTTGAAAGCTATATCAAGGTTGTCAAGGTGGACGCAGAAAGCGGTAAAAACATTCCTTATGCCGGTGCAGGCTTCAAAATCTTTGACCCTGACGGCAATCAGGTAACAATGACCTTCACTTATCCTACTCCGACAACGATTGATACTTTCTACACCGACGCAAACGGACAGCTTGTGACACCGGAAAAACTGGAATACGGCAAGGGATATTCTCTTGTAGAAGTTCAGGCTCCTTACGGATATGTGCTTGACAGCACACCGGTGTACTTTGATGTGGCAGAGGAACATTCTTCCGATGAGGGTGGTATTACCGTGATTAAGGTCGATAAGCCTAATATGGCACAGAAAGGTACAGTCAGCATTGAAAAGACCGGCGAGGTGTTTTCAGGGGTAAATATCTCCGGCGTGGAAAACGCCGATGTGATTTATCAGCCTGTCTATGAAGTGAAAGGTCTTGCAGGTGCAGTTTATGAGATTAGCGCAGCAGAAGATATTATCACTCCCGACGGTACACTCCGTTATGCAAAGGGCGAGGTAGTAGATACTGTTACCACAGATGAAAACGGACTTGCCAAGAGTAAGGAGCTTTATCTCGGAAAATATACGGTGGTTGAAATTACTGCACCGGAGGGTATGGTCATCAACAAAGAAGCTCACGATGTTGAGCTGACTTATGCCGGTCAGGAAGTGTCTGTAACCGAAACCGCCACAAGCTTTGTAAACGACAGGCAGAAAGTAGCGGTAAGTCTTGAAAAGACTATTGAAAAGAACGACATCTTCAATATCGGCAACGGCGATGAAATGAAGAATATCAGCTTCGGACTTTTCGCCGCAGAAGAACTTGTTTCTGCAAGCGGTACTTCTATTCCGGCAGACGGACTGATTGAGATTATCTCACTTTCCGAGAACGGCAAGGCTGTTATCAAAACCGACCTTCCTTTCGGAAGCTACTATGTAAAGGAACTTGCCACCGATGAGCATTATATCCTTACCGACGCCAAGTATCCGTTCACTTTCAGCTATGCCGGTCAGGATACCGCAAATGTTGAGATTGCGGTCAATGACGGCAAGCCGATTGAAAACAAGCTCATTTACGGTTCTGTTTCCGGTAAGAAGATTACCGAAAACGGCGAAGCACTGGGAGGTGCTGTAATCGGTCTGTTTAAGGCTGATGAAACCGAATTTACAAAAGAAAATGCTTTGATGACTGCTACCTCCCAAAAAGACGGTAGCTTTTCTTTTGAGAAAGTACCGTATGGCAACTGGCTTGTAAGAGAAATCGAGCAGCCGGAGGGCTTCGTGCTTGATGAAACTTCTTATGAAGTTAAAATCTCCGAGGTCGCTCAGGTCATTGAGGTCGAAATCGTCAATGAGTATGTTCACGGCAATATCAAGTTGACTAAGGTCGATGAAGATTACCCGGACAACAAGCTGACAGGAGCGACCTTTGAGGTTTACAAAGATGTAAACGGCGACGGTAAACTGGATGACGCCGACGAGCTTATCGGAACTCTCTCCGAAACCTCTACCGGTATTTACGAGATGAAGGAACTTCTTTACGGAAAATACCTTGTAAGAGAAACCAAAGCACCGGATGGCTTTGAGCTTGATAAGGGTGTGTACTCTGTTTTCATTGAAAAAGATGAAACCACCTACGAGGTAGAAAACAAAGCCGGCGTCGGCTTTATTAACACAGCTATGAAAGGAAACCTGAAAATCGTTAAAACTTCCTCTGACGGTAAGGTTGAAGGCTTCACTTTCAGAGTTACAGGAGTAAACGGTTACGACCGAAGCTTCACGACCGATAAGAACGGCGAAATCATTATCGAGGGACTTCGTATCGGCGATTACACCATTTCCGAGGTTCAGGATAGTGTTTCTGCTTCCTATGTGCTTCCTGCGGATAAGATTGCAACCGTAAAGGTCGGTTCTACTACCGTTGTGGAAATGCACAATGAGCTGAGAGATACACCAAAGACCGGAGATAACAGCAATGTGGCTTGTGGACGGCACTTGCGGGACTTTCTGCCCTCGGTATTGTCGGCACAGCCGTTGTTGCGTACAGAAAAAAGAAGAAGGAGGACAATGAGTAATGGACGCTAAAACAATCGTAGCAGTTGTATTAGTCGCCTTTATTATCGGCGGCTTTATCTTCTTGCAGATTAAGAACAGAAAGAAATAAGGAACGCTTGTGTGGGCGGAGTGAAAACTTCGCCCACCGTTCTTTTACGGAGGTGCATTATGAATAAGCAAAAGACGGTTGACAGCAAGGTGCTTGCAATACTCAGAGAATGCCCCGAAACGAGGTATGACGATATGCAGCTTATCCTTTGCTATTACAACCGATACAGCTATATGAGAGTCGGAGATTTACCGCTTGAGGATATAGTCAACAACTATAAAGGCTACGGCTTGCCGTGCTTTGAGACTATCCGCAGAGCAAGACAGAGAGTGCAATCCCTATTTCCCGAACTGTCAAGGCAGTGCAGTGGCTGCGACTGCGGAAACATCAGAATTGTGATTGAAGTAAGCTGAGGTGTGGATATGAACGAGGGAAAAAGAAAAATCGGTGAATACACTGTTCTTTGCTCGGTCAATGTGGGCGAAAAGGAAGTTATCTTGGCTTCCAATGAGCAAAGTACAAACGGCGATAAATTTATGTGCGGCTTTGCAGAGCGAAACGACCTGTTTGAACTGTGTTCGGAATGTATGGTAAGCGATGACTATATCGAAATCGTACACCTTTTCGGAAGCCGTGTGGCAAATGAAGCGGAGCTTTTCAAGGAACAGGTCGAAAAACTGGATATTCCAATCACACTCATAACAGAAGCCGACTGTATCCCCGACCACTATTCCAAAGACATCAACGGCAAAATCATAGCCATTGACCCCAAGGTATTAAAGCCTGAATTTCAGAGAGCCGACAGACAGCTCTACTATGTTACAGGTGGTTTCGGTGCGTCGGCAAACAGCCGTGGAAGTGCCGTGTTTTGTACCAATCTTCACACCGGCAAATCAACCCGATATGAAAGAATGGATGTTATGGGCGAAATAAAGCCTGAGCGTCTGCCTGAATGGGCAAAGGAAAAGGCACAAGAGCTTTCAAACAAGAAGCGAAATAAAGACAAAGAACGATAAGGAGGACAAAGCAATGAAGGAAAATTTCACTTTTCAGCAAAAGACAAAGCTTCTGACGAAACTGTTTGACGCAGGCTGCAATACCGAAAAGAAATTGCAGCAGCTCGACATGGAGAGCATTTTGAAAATTCCGGGTATCACTATTCCGGATATGAGTCTGATTATCGAGTTTCAGAAGCAGACCAAAGCCAATAAGCTGTTCTCTTATTTGGGAGGTGGCACTGATGAGCAGGCAGGAACAGAATGACCGCCATATCATTTGGAGCGACATTAGCCTTGACCTTGATGATTGGCGAGAGTCTTTGGAGGAACTGTATCCCGGATATTCCGATGATGAGCTTTACGACATTATGGTAAAATCCAATGCCGAAAATCTTTATGATGAACGAGTAAATCTCAATATTCAGCTTTCACAGCCGATTATTGTTATCGGCGACCTCGGCAGATGGAACGGCAGAGTGTCGGGCTACAAGATGATTGATTCCGGCAACATTAAGGACTGCCTTTATTCCGATACCGATTACAACGAATGGTATGTGGATAAGTACGGCGACCTTCGTGCCGACGCCGTTCATCACGACGGTACAAACCATTATCTTTACCGTGTATTCAAAGACGGTGTTACCGATACGCAGATTGAAAATCTGCAAGATAAAATCTATAACGGAAAAGCCACAAGAGCCGACATCACACGAGTTACCAAAAGGCTCGGCGATGACATTGCCGGAGTTTATGGTTTTCCTATTCCAAAGCAAAGACAAACAAACGAACAAGCGAGGTGATGAAAATGGATTACAGAGTATTGACCGAAGCAGAGCGTAAATACACCTTCAGCCAAAGTCAGCAGCTCTCTATGCAGACCGGTCTTATCGGATATTTGAGAGCCGACTTCGGTTCTAACGGGAACGAGTTTTGGACGACTTGGAACGATTTCAGAAAAGACTTGAAAACCGATGAATTTAAGGCTGAATTTGATGAAGTCATAAACGGATTGCGTGACGGCGATGTTTTGTCCGGCAGAAAGGCTATGTCCTCTTACTGTTATTCCACTCCCGACAGCTCCTTTAATGATGACTGCAACCACTACGGCATCCGTCTTGATACGGGAAAGTACAGCTATCTTATGAGATTTAACCCCAACAGGGGCGAGTACAATCTGTACTGCTATTGCTATCAGAAAGAGTGGCTAAATGCCCACTTGAAAAACGCTGAGCGAGGTATCCGATTTATCAACCCGCACTATCAGGAGCAGTTTCGCATTGCGGACGGAGAAAAAATCTCAATCAAGCTCGGCGACGGCAAAACAATGGAGAGAACTTGCAGATATATCGACGACTACCATTTGGAGGTCGGCACAAATCTCTACCATATCTGCGAATTTGCCGAGCTTTGCGAGAGAAACGGTCATACCGTAGAACCAGCCGCAAAAGAAAACACGAAATCCGCAAAGGACAAAGAAAAAACACGATAAGGAGGTGCAGACGAGGTGGCAAGAAAATTTGACCTGATTTCAGAGCTGTATGAAAGAACCTGTTTTGCAGTTACAGACAATCCGGTAAACTGGCAATCGTTTCTGAAAACAGCAGGCAGAAATTTCAGGCTCCGATTTGATGAACAGCTTCTCATTTATGCCCAAAGACCCGACGCAACAGCCGTGCTTGAAATCGAACGATGGAACGGTACTTTCGGTCGCTGGGTAAACCGAGGAGCAAAGGGTATTGCCGTATTTGAGGACACAGACAGAAGCCGTCAAAGGCTGATTCATTACTTTGATATATCGGACACCCACGAAAGTCGACATTCCCGCCCTGTTCCGATTTGGGAGATGAGACCCGAATATGAAGCAGAAGTTATTGAAACACTTGAAAATACTTTCGGTGCGGTAAACGATACAACGAGTATTGAAAATGTCGTCAAAGAGAGCATTGCCAATGCCGTTGAGGATAACATCGCAGACTATATCTCCGACTTTATGAGTTTGGGTGCAGGAAGCGATATTGAGTATTTGTCTGCCGACGAAGCAAATGCCTTGTATTTGGAGCTTGTCAGAAACAGCGTATCATATATGGTTATGGCACGATTGGGACTGAACGCAGACAAGGTCTATTCTCCCGATGACTTTGCCGGTATTTCAAGTTTTAATTCACAGGAAGTTCTCAATGCGGTGGGTATTGCTACAAGCGACATTGCAGAAATGGCGTTGCTCCCTGTCAGCAGAACAATCAGCACGCTCAGCAAGGAAAATCGCATAATTGATGAACAGGAGCAATCCGAATACAATAAAGACATCAAAGACGAAAGGAGTCAAAGCGATGAGCGAAATCACATACACGATGGTGGGAGATTACAATCTTCCGAACCTGAAACTGCCGGAGCAGACGGAAGTGACTCTCGGCAGATGGTCGCAGATGAGGAGAACTTATCTGAAGGAACATCACAAAATCCTGTACTACAATCTTCTGACGAAAGGGATTCTGAACAGTCACTTGGCGGAGGTTCAGCAGAGAGCCAGCGAACTGGAGGAAACTCTCGTGAAGCAGATGGCACAGAAAGCCGGGCTGACGGAGCAGATGAAAGCGGAAGATATGATGAAGTGGGTTCGCCTGATGAACAACATCAGGAACTCGGCACAGGAAATCGTGAAGAATCAGGTAATATTCGCTTAGAGTATTACGACAGAAACCACGAGGACAAGAGCCTGCCGTTTTTCGGTGGCGATGATACTATCCGAGAGATACTCGGTACTACCCCGCATTTGTCCGCTTCAAAGGAAGAAATCAAAGACTTCTATGAGAGAAATACGGACAATGCGACCCGTACCGAATATATCAAGGGTATCTTCAATAACGACTACACCCGGCTTACCTTAAACGACGGCAGGCTTGTGGGATACAAAACATTTCAGAATGTCCTCCACTTGTGGGAGGGTGAATACGAAAACAGAACCGCTCAGAGTTTCTACGACTGGGGCGTTATCGCACAGCATTTTGAAGCAATGAGACTTTTGGGAGAATTGACCGATACAATGAAACCGATTCCGTCTATGGACGGTCAGTTGACTCTCATTATGGGAAATCAGGCAGAGGAACAAAAAACCTCTGCCTTTACTTTTTCTCAGGAAATCATAGACGCTGTATTGACCCGTGGAAGCGGAGTTTCCGAGGGTAAAATGCGTATCTATGAGCAGTTTGAAAAGAGCATTTCCGCAAAAGAGAACGCCGACTTCTTGAAAAACGAATACGGTTGGGGCGGCTCTTATCCGGTCATCATCGGTGCAGGCATTGACGAACAGCACGACGGAAAAGGTATCACAATTTCAAAAGGTATCGGAAGCGACAAGCCGCACATTACTCTTTCTTGGTCTCAGGTGGAAAAGCGTATCGGAGACCTTATCCGTATGGACAGATACCTAAACCCAAAGGAAAAAGAAAAGTACCCTGAATGGCTTGAAAAGCAGGAAGAACGGCGAGCCGAGCTTGCAGAGCAGAGAAAAAACCGTGAGATACTTTCTACCGCACCGCCTGAACCTGAAAACAAAGAGGACGAGCCGGAAGCGCAGTATGAATATCATCTCGGCGACAGCGTGTATATTGGGGCTTCTCAGTATGAGATTTTGTCCTTTGATGAAAACCGTGTAATGCTCTATGACTTCGATATGCCCTTATTCAACAAGGAACTTTCAAGGGAAGAATTTGACCGCAAAGTGCGTGAAAATCCGATGAACGACCACTTGAAGGTCAGTGTATTACCGGCGGAAGAAAAAACCGTTACAGGCGAAAATAAAGCTCAAAACGATACTGAAACCGTACCGGATTTCAGTCCGAAAACCGGTTATGACGACGCCTTCTTTATTGACCGGGACAATGAAAGTGTAACTTGGATGTACTATAACCCCGACAGCAATGCCGGAGGTCAGTATGTTACAAATACTCTTTCTTTTGACGAGATACAGCAAGTCGCACGGGAGTATGACTCGGCAGAGGATTTCTTTGATTATCTCGGTAGCATTGCAAATCAGGAGCTTGCCGATGTAGGTACGGAATGGTTTGTGGACGCAGACCGAGAATTTCACAGGACACCGGATTTGACCGACTGTACCTCTGCCACAATGGAAGCTCTTATTGAAAACACTGAAAGAGCTGATATGGTGGCAACAAATATCGGGAATGTACCGATTGAGGATTACAGAGAAATCGTTGCTACTCAAAACGGTTTTGACAGCGATGAGGAAATGTATAACGAGGGTGTTCGTATCGGCAACGGTTACGACAAAGAGCCTGAACCGATTGTCCCCGCTTGGGAGCAAAAGAAAAAGTCAAAAGTAAAGAGCTTTGACCTCCACCCGGATATTCCTATGTCCGAACGACACAACTTTGACCTTGCCAATAATCAGGTTGAAGAAGTGAACAAGAAAGAACGCTTCCACCGAAACTATGCAGCAATAAAAGTCCTGAGAGATTGTCAAAACGAAAACCGTTTTGCAACACCTGACGAGCAGAAAATCTTGTCGAGATATGTCGGTTGGGGCGGTATTCCCGAAGCCTTCGACGAACGAGCAGGAGCTTGGCATACAGAGTATGCAATGCTGAAAAACATCCTGACGCCGGAGGAATATGCGTCGGCAAGAGAAAGCACACTGACTGCATTTTACACTCCGCCCGAAGTATCTACCGCCATTTACAAGGTGTTGGAACAGATGGGATTTCAGGAGGGCAACCTGCTTGAGCCGTCCTGCGGTATCGGTAATTTCATCGGTATGCTGCCCAAGTCAATGGAAAACGCAAAGGTTTACGGTGTTGAGCTTGATACCATTTCAGCCGGTATCGCTCAGCAGCTTTATCAGAAATCTTCCATTGCGGCACAGGGCTTTGAGGAAGTAAATGTCCCCGACAGCTTCTTTGACGGCATTATCGGCAATGTGCCTTTCGGAGATTTCAAAGTCTCCGATAAACGATACGACAAGTACAATTTCTTAATCCACGATTATTTCTTTGCAAAATCGCTTGATAAGTTACGCCCCGGCGGTGTGATGGCTCTTGTGACAAGCAAAGGAACTATGGACAAGGAAAACTCCAATGTGCGTAAATATATCGCACAGAGGGCGGAGCTTCTCGGAGCAATCAGACTTCCGAACGACACCTTCAAAGGTAATGCCGGGACAGAGGTCGTATCCGATATTCTGTTTCTGCAAAAGCGAGACAGACTCATAGATATTGAGCCGGATTGGGTTCATCTTGACACCGACGAAAACGGTATAAGGATGAACTCATATTTTGTTCAGCACCCGGAAATGATACTCGGCGAAATGAAAATGGTAAGCGGTCGCTTCGGACCGGAAGCAACCTGTGAACCGTTTGAAAATGCCGACCTTTCGGAGCTTTTGAACGAAGCAGTCTCAAACATTCACGGAGAAATCTCCGAATACGAGGTTGCCGACGAACTGGAGGAAGAAGATAATTCTATCCCGGCAGACCCTATGGTAAGGAACTTCTCTTACACTGTTTTAGACGATAAAATCTATTTCCGTGAGAACTCCCGTATGTCCCCGGTGGAGGTATCTGCAACCGCTGAGAACCGCATTAAGGGTATGATTGGGATAAGAGATTGCGTCCGTAACTTGATTGAACTGCAAACCGAGGATTACCCGGACAGCGAAATCAAACAGGCACAGGATAAGCTGAACACACTGTATGACAGCTTTACAAAGAAGTACGGACTGATTAACAGCCGTGCCAATACTTCTGCCTTTTCCGACGACAGCTCCTATGCTCTGCTCTCCGCTCTTGAGGTTATCAATGAAGATGGCGAACTGGAACGCAAGGCGGATATGTTCTTCAAAAGGACGATTAAACCGCACAAGCCGGTAACGGAGGTTGACACCGCAGACGAGGCTCTCGCTGTCTCTATGGGCGAAAAAGCAGCCATTGATATGGAATATATGATGGAGTTGTCCGGCAAAAGTGAGGAGGAATTATTCGCTGACTTAAAGGGTGTAATCTTCTTAAATCCCCTTTATGAGTACGGTAATTCCTATGAGCCGAAGTATCTGATGGCAGACGAATATCTGTCGGGCAATGTTCGTGAGAAGCTGGCGACAGCCAAAAGGTCTGCGGCACTGTATCCCGAAGATTACACCGTCAATGTGCAGGCACTTGAAAAGGTGCAGCCAAAGGATTTGACGGCAAGCGAGATTTCCGTAAGGCTCGGTGCGACTTGGATACCGCCCGAAATATTCCAACAGTTTATGTTTGAGTTTCTCGACACCCCACGCTATGCACAATGGAATATCAAGGTTCACTACTCTCAGTTTACCGGCGAATGGAACATTGAGGGAAAGAGCTACGACCGTTCCAATGTAAAAGCGTACAGCACATACGGTACTTCCCGCATCAACGCATATAAGATAATTGAGGAAACACTGAACCTGAAAGATGTCCGAATCTTTGACTATATCGAAGATGAGAAGGCAGAAAGAAAGCCGTTCTCAATAAAAAAGAGACGGCAATCGCACAGGCAAAGCAGGAACTCATAAAGCAGGGCTTTCAGGACTGGATATGGGCTGACCCTGCCCGCCGAGAAAAACTCACGAAGATGTATAACGAAAAGTTCAACAGTATAAGACCCCGTGAGTACGACGGAAGCCACATTGTTTTCAACGGTATGAACCCGGAAATCGAACTCCGTGAACATCAGAAAAATGCGGTTGCACACATTCTGTACGGCGGTAATACGCTGTTAGCACACGCAGTCGGTGCGGGCAAGACCTTTGAAATGGTAGCCGCCGCTATGGAGTCCAAACGACTGGGACTTTGCAATAAGTCGCTGTTCGTAGTGCCAAATCACTTAACCGAGCAATGGGCGGCGGAGTTCTTACAACTCTATCCGGCGGCGAATATTCTCGTAGCGACAAAGCGAGATTTTGAGACAAAGAACCGCAAAAAGTTCTGCGGTCGAATTGCCACGGGAGATTATGACGCCGTAATCATCGGTCATTCTCAGTTTGAGAAAATCCCGATGTCCATTGAAAGACAGAGGGCAATTCTTGAGCAGCAGCTTGAAGAACTGACAGACGGTATTATGGATTTGAAGCGAAACCGTGGAGAAAACTTCTCCATTAAACAGCTTGAAAAGTCTAAAAAGTCCGTGAAACAAAAGCTGGAAAAGCTCAACGACCAAAGCCGAAAGGACGATGTTGTTACCTTTGAAGAACTCGGTGTGGACAGGCTTTTTATTGACGAGAGTCATTATTACAAGAACCTCTATCTTTACACCAAAATGCGTAATGTGGGCGGTATCGCTCAAACGGAAGCACAGAAATCCTCCGACCTGTTTATGAAGTGCCGATACCTTGACGAGCTTACAGGCGGTCGAGGAACGGTATTTGCAACCGGTACTCCTATCTCAAACAGTATGGTGGAGCTATATACCATTCAGCGATACTTGCAGTACAACACGCTTGTCAAAAACAACTTGCAGCACTTCGACTCGTGGGCAAGTACCTTTGGAGAGACTGTAACAGCCGTTGAGCTTACCCCGGAGGGAACGGGTTACAGAGCGAAAACCCGCTTTGCGAAATTCTACAACCTACCGGAGCTTATGGCGATGTTTAAGGAGGTCGCCGACATCAAGACGGCGGATATGCTGGAACTGCCTGTGCCGGAAGCACACTTCCACAATGTTGCGGTCAAGCCTTCGGAAATGCAGAAAGAGATGGTTGCTTCCCTTGCGGAACGAGCCGAGAAAGTCCGTGGCGGCGGTGTAGATTCGAGTGTAGATAATATGCTTAAAATTACAAACGACGGCAGGAAGTTAGCACTTGACCAGCGTATGCTAAACGATATGCTGCCTGATTTTGAGGGCAGTAAAATCAATGCCTGCGTCGATAACATCTACCGTATTTGGGAGGAAACAGCCGATAAAAAATCGGCACAGCTTGTGTTCTGCGACCTCTCAACTCCAAAGAATGACGGAACATTCTCGGTATATAACGACATCAGAAAGAAGCTCATAGAGCGTGGTGTCCCCGAAAGCGAAGTCCGCTTTATCCACGAAGCAGATACCGATGTGAAGAAAAAAGAACTGTTCCAAAAGACCCGTAAAGGCGAGGTCAGAGTGCTTCTCGGCTCTACGCAAAAGATGGGAGCCGGCACGAATGTTCAGGACAGACTTATCGCACTTCACGATGTGGATTGCCCGTGGAGACCGTCAGACTTGGAGCAGCGTTCCGGTCGAATTATCCGTCAGGGTAACTCAAATCCTGATGTAGATATTTACCGCTATGTAACGGAGCAGACCTTTGACGCATATCTCTATCAGCTTGTAGAGGGAAAGCAAAAGTTCGCCAGTCAGATTATGACGAGCAAATCCCCGGTGCGTTCTGCCGAGGATATTGATGAAACCGCCCTTTCCTATGCAGAGATTAAAATGCTTGCCACCGGCAACCCGTATATTAAGGAGAAGATGGATTTGGACATTCAAGTTCAAAAGCTGAAGCTCTTAAAATCCAACTTCTATCTGAAAAATACGCTTTGGAAGATAAGATAATCAAATATTATCCGCAGCGAATTACAGCTTTGGAAAACCGTATTGAAGGATTGAAGCAAGATGTAGAAACTGCGAAACAGCACCCGAAACCAACGGACGACCGATTTGTCGGTATGGAGGTTAAGGGTGTTTTTTATTCCGAAAAAGCCGACGCCGGTAAAGCAATCATTGAAGCCTGCAAGCAGATGAACAGCCCCGACCCTATTCCTCTCGGCAAGTACCGAGGGTTTGAAACGGAACTGCTTTTTAATACCGCAGAGCGAAATTATGAGGTTCGACTGAAAGGTGCGACAAGCAGAAATGTTCCTCTCGGTGATGACGCACACGGCAATATTATCCGTCTTGATAACGGCATTGAGAGATTTGCCGAGAGCTTGTCGCTTGCGGAAAATGACCTTGAGAACACCACAAATCAGTTGGAAACCGCAAAGAAAGAAGTCCAAAAACCGTTTATCCAAGAGGAAGAACTAAAGACAAAGCTTGCCCGCTTGGACGAGCTGAATATCTTGCTCAATATGGATAAGCGAGAAAACGAAATTGTCGGCGGCGAACCCGATGAGGGCGAAGTGCCGAACACACGAAAGGAGAAAACCTATGAACGATAAAATGACACCCGATAAGGAAAGAGAAAACTGCCCTTGCAGAAAAGCAATCATTAACCCTTTTGACGCAATGATGATGGTTGTGGTCAGGAGACTTGATAAAGCATATCTCGAATTGAAAAGAAGCAAACCGCCCGCAAAGGAAGCAGAATTTGCCCTTAGAAATGCAAAGCTTTCTTTCTACGGAGAGTTGGTTCGACAGAGCATTGAAACGGTGTTTTCGCCGGAAGAAATCATTGCTTTGTATGAAAACGACGACCTTGCGGGAGGTGCTTGGACTGTTTGGAATGACATCGGCTGCCCTGTTGATAAGATACTCATTATCATTGCAAAGCTCAGTATCAACGAACCGATACAGAAAGCGGTTGCCGATTTGCTGATGTAGAACGGCGGTGATAATTATGCCGTATATTGCACCGGAAGTCATAACCGAAGCCAAACGAATGGATTTATTAACCTATCTTAGAGAGTATGAACCGGGCGAGCTTGTTAAATTTTCAAGTAACACCTACACCACAAGAACCCACGACAGCTTGAAGATTTCCAACGGCAAATGGATGTGGTGGTCGAGAGGTATCGGGGGCAAATCTGCCCTCGATTACCTTATCAAAGTCCGTGGAATGGATTTTGTGGAGGCGGTTCAGACCATTATGGGAAACGGTTCAGTCAGCTTTCCGACTTGTGAAAACATCAAAAGTTATGAGAACCAGCCTTTGCTTCTGCCTGAAAAAAGCCCCACTACCGATGTGGTATTTGATTATCTTTTCGGGCGTGGGATTGATTATGAAATTATCAACTACTGCTTGGAACAGAAGCTAATCATCGAGTCGCTCCCATATCATAATGCTGTTTTTATCGGCTATGACGAGAACAAAGAACCTAAATACGCCGCATACAGAGCAACAAATCAATCAAGAATTATGGGCGACTGCACCGGAAGCAAAAAGCAATATTCTTTCCGCCTGACTGCCGAGAACACCGGAGAGGTTCATCTTTTTGAGTGTGCCATTGATCTGCTTTCCTATGCAACTTTGATGAAGCTGGAGGGCAAAGACTGGCGACAGTTTAACCTTGTTTCTCTTGCGGGAGTGTATTCCCCAAAGCAGAAAATCGAGGACTCGAAAGTGCCTGTTACACTCGGCAGGCTGCTTGAAAAGGACAAAACAATCAGGCGAATTGTTCTTCATTTGGACAATGATATTGCCGGAAGAAAAGCGACCAAAGCGTTGCAGACGATTCTTTCAGATAAGTATGAAGTCGTTGACGACCCTCCAATATGGGAAAGATGTCAACGACTTCTTTGTAAACGCTTGGGAATAAAAGATAAAACCGAAAGGAGTTTTGCACGATGAAACTAAAAGAAATCAGAGAAATGTACCGGAGGGAACGCAGATTGTACTCACTGAAATGGCTGGCGAAAGTCAAATGCCCTACGGTCTGAAAGGAACGGTTAAATTCGTTGACGACGCCGGACAGATTCATATGAGTTGGGAAAACGGAAGCTCCCTCGCCTTGAATATTAACGAGGATACCTTTGAAAAGGTAGAAGCACCTGAGAAGATTTCCGTCATTCTTGTTGAGCCGGGCAGGTATCCGAAGCTCATTGAAATCGAGGATACGCTTGAAGCAATGCAGTCTCTTGTGGAGGGAGATATTGAAGAATATATGCCCTTTGAGGACGAAGTTGCCATCATCTGCAACGATGAAGGAAAGATGAACGGCTTGCCGTTGAACAGGGCAGTTTATTCCGAGCCTGAGAATGTTGAGATGAGTTATCCGCAGTTGAAAGCTCATTTCCGGCAGGCAGAAAAAGAAAGAAACCACACGACCGGATATATTGTTTTTACGGATGACAGCTTTGACAAGCCTTACACAGAGGAACAAAGAACCTATGTTGTCAGCAGTAACAATAAGGCTTTCATTGAGGGTATGGGAGGATATTCTATCTATGCTTCTTCCCTTGACGGCTCGGATAAATGTGTGCGACTGGAAGCGTATATGGCTGATGAACACGGCGGCAAGGATGGTTGGAAGATTGAAAAATGTTATGTGAAAGACGACAGCAACCGTGAAATGCTCGACATTATTGCCGGCAAGTTCTTCATTGCATACGCACCGATTGAGTCGGAAAAGTTCCTCAGTATGCCGAAAGAACTGGCTCGTAAGTACGAGGAAAAGTTCAAATACCCGGAGAGATTTTATAAGTCCTTGGACGGTATTGAAGCAAAGCCGTATAAGCCTGTCTCAAAGGATATGGAGAGATAAGAGTCAATCTATGGGGCAACCCTGAGTGTCTGCATAATCTTAGCGAGCAGACCATTTATGGACAGGAATGTCCAAAACGGTACACTCGTTAGGGGTTGCCCCTAATACCCCAAGCAAGAAAGGAGCATAAGCTTTGCGGGAGATAGTATTGGTCGCCGCCGGGTTACTCATCGGCGGCTTTTTCGGAGTAACAACAATGTGCCTGTTTCAGATAAACCGGGACAGACACTATATTTACAGAAAGGACAGCGATAAAAATGAGCAAGAGAAACATTGAAAAGCACATTCTGATGAACAAGGCAGAAGCTCAGGATTTGCAGAAAAAAGCAAAGCGGGCGTGTCTTTCCGAAGGCGGACTTATCCGTTTGCTTCTCAGAGGATACGAGCCGAGAGAAAAGCCCGATGAAAGATTTTACGATGTTATGCGTGAGCTTTCCGCTATCGGCAACAACATCAATCAGCTTGCGGCGAAAGCAAACACCCTCGGATTTGTGGACGCACCGCAGCTCAAAAAGGAAGCCGAGCGTTGGCACAAGTTTCAGGCTGATGTGGAGCGTACTTTTTTAAGACCCGATAAGAGCGATATGAAATGGCAGTAAGTAAATTGTGGTCGGTCACATCAAGGCTCGGTCAGGTAATCGACTATGCCGCCAATCCCGAAAAGACGGCGGCAGACATTTACACCGAGGAACAGTATCAGGCTCTCCGTGATGTTCTCAGCTATGCAAAGGACGAAGAAAAAACCGAGCGTGAGTTTTTCGTAGAGGGTATCAACTGCAACCCTGCGACCGCAAGAGACCAGTTTATATCTGTAAAAAAAGCATACGGCAAAGACGACGGCATTCAAGCCTATCACGGATACCTGAGCTTTAATGAACAGGACATATCCCCGGAGCTTGCACAGAAAATCGGAATGGAATTTGCAAACGAAGTGTGGGGCAAAAGATTTCAGGTGGTGGTTACTACTCATCTGAACACGAAACACCTGCACTGTCATTATGTAATAAACTCCGTTTCCTTTGTGGACGGCAAGCGGTTATGGGGCGACGAAAAAGCGTGGTTCAAGTTTCGTTTGGTTGCCGACTGCCTTTGTGAAAAGTACGGACTGTATTACAATCCGAACCCAAACCGCAGTAAGCAATCCTCTTATTACTACAAGCAGGAACAAGCCGGTATGCCGAGCCGATATTCAATGACCCGTGACGCCATTGATGAAGCGATTGCACACAGCACCAACTTAAAGACCTTTGATTATATCCTGACTCAGATGGGCTATGAACATTGTCTCAGCGACAGTCGAAAGTATTGGACGATTGTCCCGAAAGGATACAAGAAGCCGATACGACTTAAATCACTCGGAGAGAATTATACCGAGGACGCAATCAAGCGTAGGCTGACGGAAAATCAAAAGGTTCTTATCGTTCCTTTTGCAAAGGAAACGGTAAGAGTCAGGCAGTACCGAATGCCACAAGAGAACACAAAGTCAAAAAGGTCGGCGGACTGTATGGGCTGTATCTGCATTACTGCTATAAGCTGGGTTATCTGCCGAAGTACAAAAAACAGAATACCGCAAGGCTTCACTATCTTTTGAAAGAAGATTTGCTGAAGCTCGACAAAATCACTCAGGAGACAAGGCTGCTTGGACGGGAGAACATTTCTACCGACGAGCAGCTTTTCTCATATAAAGAGTCCGTGTTGTCGCAAATCAAATCCTTGACTGACGATAGAACGCACCTGCGAAAACAGTTAAGAAGAAATTTGAGTGACGATGAGCTATCAAATGTCAAAGAGCAGATTACGGCAATCACGAGCAAGCTGTGGACTCTCCGCAAAGAGGTCGGTCTTTGTGATGACATAGCCGAAAGGTCAAAGGTTATTGAAGCCAACCTTGAAACGGTAAGAGTTTACGAAGAAAAACAAGAACGAAAGGAGCAGAACCGTAATGACAAACGGAGGTGATGCGGCAGAACAGGTCGTCAGGCTATCGCTTGAAGGCTTTGAAGTAGCCGCAAAATTAAGCGGAGCGGCAGCAAAGAATATTGCCGTTCTTTTAGTCTCTGTTCTCAAACAGGAACAGAAAACAAAAGGCAAGGCTCGACTTACTAATATGATTAAGTCGGGCAAGGAGCTGAAGGTGTTTTCTATCCCCAACAAGGACTTGAAGAAGTTTACCGAGCAGGCAAAACGCTACGGCGTTCTCTACTGCGTACTCAGGGATAAAAACACAAAGGGCGATAATGTCCCGATTGATATTATTGCCCGTGCAGAGGACGCTTCCAAAATTCAGAGAATCGTTGAGAGATTTGAACTCGGTAAAGTTGATAAGGCTGCGATTGTCACCGAGTCTCAGAAGGCTGTCGAAAAGCGTGAAGCTTTGGAGAAAGACAAGCCGACGAAAACCAAAAACGAAATCATCACTGAGGAAGCCGTCAGAAAACCTATTCAGAAAGAGGGGTATTCCCAGTCAAACCCCACAGTCGCCAAAACGGACAAAAACCCTCCGTCAAGGCACGACTCCGAGCCGGTAGATATGCAAACTGATAAGGGTACTGTAAGCGACAGACAGAGAAAGCCGTCGGTAAAAGCAAAGCTTGACCGATATAAGGCACAGTCCAAGCAGCAGAAAGAAGCAGAACGCAAAGAGCCGGAGGTATCAAAGCCGGAAGTCAAGAACGCCCCGGCACAGACCGTACACCAGCAGCCGAAACCTAAAAGCAAAAATGTGAAAGAGAGGTAATCACAATGACAAACAATTTTACCCCTGCTAAGGCAGGACAGCAGAGCAAACGACTTTCCAAAGAGGAATATGCCGAGAAGATGAAGGCTGAAAAAGAAGCCGTATATCAGATGGCGGACGACACCGCAAAGGCGATTGTTTCCGACCCGGAAAAGTTCAAAGCCTTCCTTGATACGCAGAGCCGTCTTGACAGATACTCTGCGGTCAACGCACTTCTGATTTTCAAGCAGCTTCCCGAAGCAAGCCAGCTTAAAAACTTTGATGACTGGAGCAAAGATAATGTGAAAATTCAGAAAGGTGCGAAAAGCATTTCCATTCTTGAACCTGTCGAGTATGCAAAGAAAGACGGTACGACCGGCATTTCCTACAATGTGAAAAAGGTCTTTGATGTTTCGCAGACCAACGGCAAAAGACCGCCTGCACCGACTGTCAACCGTGACCCGAAAGCACTCATTACCGTTATGCTGGATTCTTCCCCGGTTGAAGTGGAAGCAACAAATGAGCTTCCGTATCCCAATATGGCGGCGTTTTATAACAACGAGGAACAGACCTTGTATGTAAAGCGTGATGTGGGAGACAGCGTAGCGGTCGCTCAGTGCGTAGCACAGGAGCTTGGCCACGCACAGCTCTCTATCAACAGCGACAGTTACAGCAGAGCGGATATGGGCTTTCAGGCAGTATGTATCGGCTATATGCTTTGCAAAAAGTACGGCGTCGATACACAGAATTTTGCTATCAACCGTATCCCTGAAAAGCTCGCCGGCAAAGAGCCGAAGGACATTCGCTATGAGCTTTCCAAAACGAGAAACGCAATGGCGGATATTCACTCCCGTGTTTCCGATGAGCTTTACAAGAAAAAGCAGGAACGAAGCAAAGACTACGAAAGATAAGGTGAGACTATGGCGAAGGAAGAAATGTATCATATCGCATTGGACGATTATGAACACGGCATTATTATCCGTTCTCTCAACGACGAGAAACAGATTGATGAACGAGGGCAAATCTACCGATGCGGTGGACGACCTTATCATCAAGGTCGGAACTGCCCCAAAGAAAAAGTTCAAAGTTATCGAAAAGGAACGCTCCTGTGAATCGAGATAACGAGAGGCAGTCTGCTATTATTCTTTCCGTCATCGGTATTATCCCGGTCGTATGGCTGGCACTTCTGATTGCACCCTCTGTAAAAGGAGGATTGCCGGAAATACTGCCGAGCCTATTAACAGCGTTCAACGAACCATTTCATATTGAGCTATGCGAGGACAGCCTAAAAACTGTCCTCGTTTTGCTTCTCTGCTATGCAATGGGTATTGGGATTTACTTCTCAACACAGAAGAATTACCGAAGGCGTGAAGAACACGGTTCTGCAAAATGGGGCAATGCAAGAGCCGTAAACAAAAAATACAGACAGTCTCCGGCTTCTGCAAATAAGCTGATGACGCAAAATGTCTGTATCGGACTCAATGCGAAGAAACACCGAAGAAACTTAAACACCCTTGTGTGCGGCGGTTCGGGAGCCGGTAAGACAAGGTTTTACTGCAAGCCGAATCTTATGCAGTGCAACACATCATTTGTCATTCTTGACCCAAAGGGCGAAATTCTCCGAGATACCGGAAAGCTGCTTGAAAGCAAAGGCTATGAAGTCCGTGTTCTCGATTTGATTTCAATGGAGAAAAGCCATTGCTATAACCCGTTTGTCTATTTGCAGAATGACAACGATGTGCAAAAGCTCGTGACGAACCTTTTTAAGAGTACCACTCCGAAAGGAAGTCAATCACAAGACCCCTTTTGGGATACCTCGGCTTCAATGCTTTTGCTTGCACTTGTATTTTATCTTCATTATGAAGCACCCGAAGATGAACAGAACTTTGCAATGATAATGGAAATGCTCAGAGCCGGTGCGATTGAGGACGAGGAGGACACAAGACCTTCTCCTCTTGATGAACTGTTTGCGGAATTGGAGATGTCGAATCCCGACCACATTGCTTTGAAGTATTACCGTTCCTATCATTCAGGTGCGGCGAAAACCTTAAAGTCCATACAGATAACCCTTGCGGCAAGACTGGAAAAGTTCAACCTTGAAAGTCTTGCTTCTTTAACCACCACAGACGAGCTTGACCTCCCGTCACTCGGAGAGAAAAAGGTCGCTCTGTTCGCTTTGATACCGGATAACGATTCCAGCTTTAACTTCTTGGTATCTATCCTTTACACACAGCTTTTTCAGCAGTTGTTTTATGCTGCCGACCATATTCACGGCGGCTCGCTTCCCGTTCCCGTTCATTTTTTGATGGACGAGTTTGCGAATGTTTCACTCCCTGATGACTTCGACAAAATTCTTTCGGTTATGCGTTCCCGTGGGGTATCGGTAAGTATTATCTTGCAGAACTTGGCACAGCTTAAAGCCTTGTTTGAAAAGCAATGGGAAAGCATTGTAGGTAACTGCGACGAGTTTTTATATCTCGGCGGCAACGAGCAAAGCACCCACAAATATGTGTCCGAGCTTCTCGGCAAGGAAACCATTGATACCAACACTTTCGGAAAAAGTACCGGTCGAAGCGGCAACTACTCCACAAATTATCAGATTAGCGGTCGAGAGCTTCTTACTCCTGATGAGGTTCGTATGCTTGATAACCAATATGCAATTCTGTTTATTCGTGGAGAACGCCCCGTTATGGACTTCAAGTACGACATCTTGAAGCACCCGAATGTGGCACTTACAACCGATGGAAAGGCTTCTGCATATAAACACGGCGAAGTGACCATCAAGCACTCATCAATTTCCGTTCTTTCTATTGACCCGGAAGAACTTCCGGAGGAAAGCTACGGAGAAACCAATTACGAACTTCTGTCCGATGAGGATTTTGAAGTGAATAAAAACTTATTTTAACGGAGGAAAACACAATGAACATTTTTAAGAAGAACAACGAAAAGAAAACTACTCAGAAGCTGCCTATGACCGGAAAGGTTCAGAAAGGCTTCCGTGCTTACTGCGCCGTAATCGCAGCAGCAACTCTTGTTTGCGGTATGAGCGTTACCGCTTTTGCCGCCAGCGACCCGATTACCGTAGTCAACAATCTGTCCGATTTCATCTTCGGTCTTATCCGTGCCATCGGTCTTATCCTGCTTGGCTTCGGTATCGTTCAGGTCGGTCTCTCTTTGAAGTCTCACGACCCGTCTCAGAGAGCCAACGGTTTCCTGACTCTTGCAGGCGGTATCATCATTACCTTTGCAAAGGAAATCCTTACCCTTATTACCGGTTAAGAGAACACAGTTATCAAACGGGGCATACCTGGCATTTCAGGTATGCCCCTAATCTTAAAGGAGGTGCAAACAGATGAGTGATAACTGGGTAGTTCAGAACCTCGAAAATGCCCTTGAAACTTGGAACAGCAAGCTTTCGGAAATATGGCAGTTGCTAACCACTTCGCCGCAACAGTTCAAAGGCGGCAGTATTTGGTCGGTAATGGTGAATATCAACGGAGCAGTTCAGGCTATCGGTCTTGCCCTGCTTGTTCTGTTTTTTGTTGTCGGTGTGGTTCGCACCTGCGGAAGTTTTACCGATGTAAAGAAACCGGAACACGCATTAAAGCTGTTTATCCGCTTTGCCATTGCCAAAGGTGTGATTACCTACGGGCTGGAGCTTATGCTTGCCCTGTTCGACATCGTACAAGGTACGATTTCAACCATTATGACATCTGCGGGATTCGGTACGCCCAATCAAACAACTTTACCTGCTGAAATGGTAACAACCATTGAAAGCTGCGGATTTTTTGAAAGTATCCCATTGTGGGCGGTTACTCTTATCGGCGGACTGTTTATCACGGTCTTGTCGTTCATTATGATAATGACGGTGTACGGACGATTTTTCAAGCTGTATATGTACACTGCTCTCGCTCCGATACCGCTTTCCACATTTGCCGGAGAACCGTCGCAGAATGTGGGTAAGAGCTTTATAAAGAGCTACTGTGCCGTTTTGCTTGAGGGAGCAGTAATTGTACTTGCTTGTATCATCTTCTCCCTATTTGCTTCTACGCCGCCGGTAGTGAACCCTGACGCAGCAGCCGTTACTCAGGTATGGGCATATATCGGCGAACTGGTATTCAATATGCTTGTGCTTGTCGGTGCGGTTAAGATGAGCGACCGAATTATCCGTGAATGATGGGCTTATAACGGGAGGTTCTCTGATGAAGAAAAACAAGAATAATAACGATAGATGGCAGGGCTATACGCCTGCGACTGCGACTGCAAATATTGTGTGTATTACGGAGGAAAGAAAAACGGCAATGTGATTTGCCTTGCGGACACCTGCGTCTGCTCTGATGAAATCCGTCACGCAAAACAAGCATATCGCAGAGAAAGGAGCTTTTGATGGAAGTCAAAATTAACCGAGAGATACGAAATTACACAGAGTCAATGTTTTTTGGACTGTCGCTCAGACAGTTCATTTTTTCTGTCCTCGCCTGTGCGGTAGCGGTAGGACTTTACTTCCTCCTAAAACCGTACCTCGGAACAGAAACTGTATCGTGGGTGTGCATTTTGGGAGCTGCCCCTTTTGCGGCTCTCGGCTTTGTGAAATACAACGGAATGACGGCTGAGAAATTTATATGGGCGTGGATAAAGTCCGAGTTCCTTATGCCGAAAAAGCTGGTCTTTCATTCCACCAACACCTATTACGAATTGATGAAACCGACAATCGAACAAAAACAGAAGGAGGCTTATAAGAACAATGATTAAAACTCTTACAAACCTGTTAAAGCAGGACAAAGAAAAGTTCGTAGTACCAAAGGGCGTACAGGATTGTATTCCCATTACCGCTATTTATGATGACGGCATTTTCCGTGTAGGCAAGGACAAGTATTCCAAAAGCTTCAAGTTCACGGATATTAACTATGCCGTAGCGAGCCGTGAGGATAAGGAAGCAATGTTCCTTGAATACTCCGAGCTTCTCAACTCTCTTGACAGCGGAGCTACTACAAAGCTGACTATCAACAACAGACGGCTTAACCGTCTTGACTTTGAGAAAACCATTCTTATCCCCGAAACCGGCGATGAGCTTGATGTTTACCGAGAGGAATATAACAAAATGCTTCTCGACAAGGCAACCGGGGCAAATGCCATCGTTCAGGATAAATATGTTACTATCTCCATCAATAAAAAGAGCGTGGAGGACGCACGAACCTATTTTGCCCGTGTCGGTGCTGACCTGATTGCCCACTTTGCAAGACTCGGAAGCAAATGTGTGGAGCTTGAAACCGATGAGAGACTGAGAATTGTCCACGATTTCTTCCGTGTCGGGGAGGAAACCGCCTACCACTTCAATATTAAGGAAACGAGAAAGAAGGGACACGATTTCAAGGATTATGTTTGCCCCGATACAATGGAATTTGAAAAGGACTACTTCAAAATGGGAAACCGTTACGGGAGAGTCCTTTTTCTTCGTGAGTACGCTTCCTATATCAAGGACAGTATGGTAGCCGAGCTTACCGACCTGAACCGCAACCTGATGATGTCCATTGACATCGTACCTGTTCCTACCGATGAAGCGGTGCGAGAAGCAGAGAGCAGACTGCTTGGGGTTGAGACGAATATAACCAACTGGCAGAGAAAGCAGAATCAGAACAATAACTTTTCCGCTACCGTTCCGTATGATATGGAACAGCAGAAAAGGAAATGAAGGAGTTCCTTGATGACCTTACCACTCGTGATCAGCGAATGATGTTCGCTGTACTCACTATGGTTCATACTGCGGACTCCAAAGAACAGCTTGATAACGACACCGAAGCTCTGCTTACTACGGCAAGAAAGCATTTGTGCCAGTTTGCCGTTCTCAAGTATCAGCAGATGGACGGACTGAATACGGCTATGCCCTTTGGAACACGCAAGATTGACGCATTCAGAACCCTTACCACAGAAAGCCTTGCGGTCTTTATTCCCTTCAGGGTTCAGGACATTTACCACGAAAACGGCATTTACTACGGTCAGAATGTCATCAGTAAAAATATGATTATTGCCGACCGCAGACAGCTACTCAACGGCAACTCTTTTATTCTCGGCGTATCCGGCGGCGGAAAATCCTTTGCGGCAAAGGGTGAAATTGAAAATATCATTCTTTCCTCCAATGCAGATGTTATTATCATAGACCTGAGCGAGAGTATTCGCAGCTTGTAAAAGCTCTCGGCGGCGAAATAATCAATATTTCCGCTACTTCTCCGAGCCATATCAATGCGATGGATATGAACAAGGAATACGGCGACGGAGCAAACCCGGTTATCCTGAAATCCGAGTTCATTATGTCCCTTTGCGAACAGCTTATCGGCGGTACAAACCTCGGAGCAAAGCAGAAATCTATCATCGACCGTTGTACGGCAAGTGTTTACCGAGACTATCAGCAGAGAGGATATACCGGTACTGTTCCTACCTTGCAGGATTTTCGTGCGGAGCTTTTGAAACAGGACGAGCCGGAAGCAAAGGAAATCGCCCTTGCTATCGAGCTGTTTACTCACGGTTCTTTGAATACCTTTGCAAAGCCAACCAATGTTGATACGGATAACCGACTTATCTGTTATGACATTCTTGACCTCGGCAAGCAGCTTATGCCTATCGGTATGCTTGTCGTCCTCGACTCTATTCTGAACCGTATTACACAGAACCGTGCTAAAGGTAAGCAGACCTTTATCTTCATTGATGAAATCTACCTCCTGTTCCAGCACGAGTATTCTGCAAACTTCCTGTTTACGCTTTGGAAGCGTGTAAGAAAGTACGGCGCTTATGCCACCGGCATTACACAGAATGTGGACGACCTTTTGCAGAGCCATACAGCGAGAACTATGCTTGCAAACAGCGAGTTTTTGATTATGCTCAATCAGGCGTCAACCGACAGAATTGAGCTTGCAAAGCTCCTTAACATTTCTGACCTCCAGCTTTCGTATATCACGAATGTTGACGCAGGACACGGATTGATTAAGGTCGGCAGTTCGCTTGTGCCGTTTGCAAATAAGTTCCCGAAGAATACGAAGCTGTATAAGCTGATGACAACCAAACCGGGCGAGGGTGCATAACCCTTGCCCTATTCTGTAAATGAGAAAGGAAACACCTATGAAAAACAAAATCTATATTGCCATAATCTGTGCTTTCAGCATTGTATTTGCCGTCAGTTCAGGTTTTCTCATCAAGCACTATTGCGACTCTGCAAAGCAGGCTGAGATGTACGACAATCTGATTGAGGTTGTGGAGACCGAGCCTGAAGAAACCACAGAGCTGATGAACTACTCCGAAGAAAAGACCTTTATCCCGGAGTATCAGGAGCTTTATCTGCAAAATAACGATATGGTCGGCTGGATTAAGGTTGAGGACACAAAAATCAATTATCCCGTTATGCAGTCAAAGGACAACCCGAACTTCTATCTGAAGCACGGCTTTGATAAGGCATACACCGACTACGGCTGTCCTTATGTTCAGGAAAACTGCGATATGGAACTGCCAAGCGACAATATCATTATCTACGGTCATCATATGAACGACGGCTCTATGTTCGCCGGTCTTATGAAATTCAAGGACAAGAGCTTTTGGGAAAAGCACAAAACAGTATCCTTTGATACGCTGACCGATAGACAGACCTATGAAGTAATTGCCGTGTTCAAAACCGTAGTATATACGGATAGTCCCGACAGCTTCAAATATTATCAGTTCGTCAATGCGGACACCGCCGAGGATTTCACTGCCTATGTTGAGAAGTGCAAGAAACTGTCGCTTTACGAAACCGGCATAACCGCCGAATACGGCGACAAGCTCCTGACCCTTTCCACCTGTGAGTATTCCCGGACAAACGGCAGACTTGTTGTAGTGGCGAAGCTAATAAACGAATAATACAACAGGTAGTTCAGCTGCATAGGAAGGAGGGATTGTATGGCTGATATTAAAACGAAAGACAATGCAAAAGGTACGATACGAACAATAGATAAGGCTGCCGTCGCAACCCAACGAATGAAGCAGGCGTATATCGCAACAAAAGAAAAGGCGGAGCGGTCGGTAAATGCCAACAGCAGTTCTGCCGAGGAATACGCTTCCGATAAACTGGAAAGCGGTATTGACGAGGTGTTTCACGATGGTGCCTATGCGTTTGACAAGGCGGGACGAAAGGGACTTGAAACCACAAAAGAGAATATCCGCACCGCAAAGGACGGTATTCAGCGTTTCAAGCAGCAGCGAGCCGAGCAGTCTTTGAGAAAACAGGCTTCGCAAAACACAAGCTCTGCGATTAAGACTGTCGATAAGGCGGAAAAGACCATAAAGCAGTCTGCCACTTCCTCCGGAAAGAAAACCATTAAGTTTGCCGGAAAAGAAGCAACAAAGACCGCACAGAAATCGGTTAAGACGGCTGAGCAGACTGCAAAGACTGCGATAAAAACCAGTCAGCAAGCGGCAAAAGCGGCACAGAAAACAGCTCAGGCGACAGTTAAGGCTTCGCAGAAAGCGGCACAGGCGGCAAAAGCCACAGCCAAAGCAACAGCCGCTACGATTAAAGCCGCAGCCAAAGCCACCATTGCCGCAGTAAAAGCAATCATAGCGGCGGTAAAAGGTCTTATTGCCGCTATCGCTGCCGGCGGTTGGGTTGCGGTGGTAGTAATTATTGTGCTATGTCTTGTAGCTTGATTGCAGGTTCTGTGTTCGGTATCTTCTTTTCGGGAGAGGATTCCGGCACGGGAATGTCAATGCAGACAGTCGTTCAGGAAATCAATCAGGAATATGATGACCGATTGGAACAGGAAAAGAACTCTGTAAGCTATGATGTGCTTGAAATGAGCGGAAGCAGAGCTGTTTGGAAAGATGTTCTTGCGGTCTATTCTGTTAAAGTGAATACCGACCCCGACAATCCGATGGAGGTTGCTACGGTTGATGAAACCAAGAAGCAGCTACTGTCGGATATTTTTTGGGAAATGAACGATATTTCTTCCCGAACGGAAACGAAAACCCATACCGAAATCGAAGAAAGCGACGACGGACACGGCAACATCGTACAGACCGAAACCACAGTAACAGAAACTTTCCTGTATATCACGGTATCGCACAAGACCGTTGATGAAATGGCGGCTATGTACGGATTTAATCAGGAGCAGAAAGAGTATCTTGCCGAGCTGCTAAAGGACGAAAACAATCAACTATGGTCTCAGGTGCTTTACGGTATCGGATACAGCGACGACCAAATCGTAACGGTTGCCTTGTCACAGGTGGGTAATGTAGGCGGTCAGCTTACTGGTCTTGGTACGGATTTGACTCCCGTGTAGAATGGTGTGCCTGCTTCGTCTCTTGGTGTGCTAACGAGTGCGGATATATCGACGCCGGTATTATTCCAAAGTATGCCGGCTGTGTAAACGGTGTACAATGGTTCAGAGACCGAGGACAGTGGGCAGACGGTTCGTATGAGCCTTCGCCCGGTACAATCATTTTCTTTGACTGGGAGGGCGACGGTGTGACAGACCACACCGGTATTGTTCAGAAATGCGAAAACGGTACAGTCTATACCGTTGAGGGCAACTCAGGCGACACTTGCAGAACCAAAACATACCCTGTCGGAAGCTCTGTTATCTACGGATACGGTATTCCGGCATATTAAAAAGATGGCTGCTCGTTTGAGTAGCCATCAAGTACATTATGAGAAATCAGGTATTTACTCAAGAACAAATATAACCTTCTGAAGCCTTTGTCCCAACAAGAGAAATATGCGGATATATACCATTGACAACATCTTCATAGAATTTACGACCGATTCTTGCAGATGTAACTCTATTTGTGAAAAAGTCTCTAAAGTGGTATGTGCCGGGTAATAATGAAGGAACAACAGCAACAATAAAAGCGTTATATTCATTTTGTTCCATTTTGTTAAGTTTTATCATCAGTGTTCACCTCCTTGTTGATAAGCCTGAATTTGTAAATGGAATTCTGAGTTGTTACTAATAGATTGTTCTTTTTAATATAATAATCATCACGGAACTAATAATTCCCAAAGAAGTAATTGGTTTAAAATCATCGTCAACAGGATGCCAAACAAAGAATTGTCTGTTTCCATTCTTAAGAATATAGATAACACCGTCTTGACCTATATATCTATTTCTCCAAGATGTAGAATGTGAATTATTATTCTTATCACAAGACTCTATATATGTGACAAAATAGACATCAACAATTTCATCTGCCGTTTTCAAATAATCCATAACATTTTTTCTTTCGCTTGACTTTAGTATCTTTCATATTGCTTGATATTATTGTGTAAAATATCACATACTCTAAATCTGTCAGAACAGTTTTCTATTATGTTCTTTAAATATAGGCTTGACAAATAAAGGGTTAAGGAATATAATTAGATTCAGTATTAGACAAGGAGTTAATAAATATGCGGCAAGGTATTCTTAAATAAACTGTCAATTTGATAGTGGGAACAAAAAGTAGCAGTCCCGTTTCACTTTTAATATGGGGCTTAGTTTTTTGTACCCAGTTTAAGAA
>ENA-OQHY01000235-OQHY01000235.1-human-gut-metagenome-genome-assembly--contig:-NODE-235-length-32328-cov-13.655383_pt1 | contig 32328 bp, 36 predicted proteins | sample MGYA00242570_ERZ504733 | MGnify/ENA primary metagenome ERZ504733 (study PRJEB26092, sample SAMD00036219) | human gut metagenome | host: Homo sapiens | study: EMG produced TPA metagenomics assembly of... | reverse complement strand
CCCTTTTTCGCTCGGTAACGGTTGCGATCTGCTGTTGTAACTCGTCTATCCTTGCGGCAAGGGATTTCTTTTCGTCCTCATAGCCGGAAGTTAGAAACACAAACCGTTCATCTGTCAGTCTGCCTAATGCGTTGTCCTCATACAGCTTGCGGAAAAGCGTGTCAAGTTCGGTCATACGCGCCTGTGCTTTGAAAAGTTCCTTTTGCTGCTGCGCTAATGCCTTTCTCGCTTCCATGTCGCCGTACTCGGTAGCTTTACAGATAAAGTCCTGTTCGTGTTCCTTAACATACCGCAAAACCCGCCGCATATCTTCCAGCACTAAATCAAGAAGTACGTTTTTGCGGATATAATGAGAGGTACACTCGCTGCCTGTCCTTGCCCTGTTGCGCCATGCGCCGCAAGAATAGGAAAACTTGCGCGGCTCGATATTTACGCCCTGTTGGTAATACATCTTATGTCTGCAACCAGCGCAAAACAGCAAGCCGGAAAAAATATCAATCTCCGCTGCTTTTGTCGGGCGGTGGCGGGTAGCAATCCGCTTTTGCGCAAGTTCAAAGGTTTCCTCGTCAACAAGCGGCTCATGGGTGTTTGGGAAGAAATAGCGTTGTTCTTCTTCGTTCTTCCGGGTCTTTTTCGACTTGTAGGATACCTTGTGAGTTTTCGCGGTTATGGTATGCCCTAAATATTCCTGCCTTGCTAATATGTCATAGAGCGTTTTGTCCGGCCAAGTATAGGGGGCGATCATTGCCCGCTGATACCGCGCCTGTCCTGTACGCTGATAGCGCAACGCTCCAATCGTCAAGACTTTGTTTTCCGCAAGCCATTTTTGGATTTCGCACATACGCACGCCGCTAACAAACATAGCGAAAACCTGTTTGACAATCGGCGCGGTTTCCGGGTCGGGTATAAGGTGGTGGCGGTTGTTCGGGTCTGGGATATAGCCGTATGGATATTCCCCGTTGACGCGCTCGCCTTTTTGCGCCTGTGCCTGTTTAACTGCGCGGATTTTCTTGCTTGTGTCGCGGGCGTAAAACTCGTTAAACCAGTTCCGCAAGGGGGTAAACTCGTTATCCTCCCGCGCTGTGTCAACTCCGTCGTTGATCGCGATATAGCGTACTCCGTTTTCGGGAAATACAATCTCTATGAGTTCGCCCGTTTTCAGATAGTTTCTGCCAAGACGGGAAAGGTCTTTGGTAATGACCGTCGCCACTCGTCCGGCTTCCACTTCCTGCAACATCGCTTGCAGCCCCTCGCGCTCAAAACTCACGCCGGAAAATCCGTCGTCCACAAAAAACTTTGTGTTCAAAAAATGGTGTTCGTCCGCATAGCGTTGAAGTATCATTTTTGGTGCTGTATGCTTCCGCTTTCTCCGGCTTGCATATCCTCTTGACTTAAACGGCAGTAAAGGGCGGTGATTTTATTCGACTGTAACATTAGTCCTCCTTTCCGACAGCCGAATAAACAGGTATAATGTGTTGCTATCATTATACCATATCCCGCCGCCTAATGCACTACTCGGACGCTAAAAATCCCGGATTTCCGGGCTTTTTCTGCAAATCCTTTACAATGAGTTTCTCAATCTTTTTATGGATTGTATCGGTTGCCTTTTCACTCGGCAACGCTTGAACAAGATAGGTGATTTTCCCTATTTTGCGTTCGGTTGTAATTGTCTGTTTTTTATCCATTAGAAAAACCTCCTTTTCCTGTATGGATAAACTATATTCGTCAAAAGGCAAAAACGGGCGGTTGTTAGCTGCAACCTCACGGGAGTTTCACCCCGGCCCATGCTTATGGGTGCGCCGCGCAATACTTTGAGGGTGTTCAACGCGGGAGTATCATTGTGCCGCCTTGTATGTCGTCGCCCACAAGCTGCTAAACCTGTTTTACGGCGCGGTAGTTCTCGCTCGGCTTTTCCCCTATGGGGAAAAGCTGTCATGGCGTACCCGCCGACTGGCTCGGTACAGACGGAATGTACCCGTTTGCCTGTTATGCTGCGCACCAAAGGCCGCTTTCTTTGTCAAAGAACAATAGGCTTTGTCGGCCTGCAAAAGCACATCAACAGCGGATATGCTTTTGCGGAACGACAAATAGCCCATAACGGGAAGCGTGGAAAGGGGACACGCTCCCCGCATGGGCTAAAAGATTATCCTACATGAAAAGCAAGGGTGCGGGTAATAAGGCGCACTTGCAGCCTGTTACGCATTTCCTCGTCCACATAGGAATAGGTATTGCCCGCGTCGTCTTTCAGCGTGCGGGTACAAAGTTTCGCTATGTAACCCTCGTAGTGCTTCAAGATCGCGCACATGGCGGTTGTGTCGCCGTTTGCCGCTGCGGAAATGACAGGGAACGGCAACAGATTTTCAGACTTCCTAACGGTATTCATCATCTGCTTTTCCCTCCAAATACTGTTTGATTTTCGCAAGCGCGGATTTCCTGTGCCGGAAAACCGTCGTGCGTACAACATTCAGCAGTTCGCCAATTTCCGCGTCGCTCATATCCAAGAAGTAGGACAAAAGGATAATGTCGCGTTTCCTTTCGGGCAAAGCGTTAAGGGCTTCGGCAAGCAGTTCATTTTTGACGAGTACATCAAAGCCGGACACTTGAAAACGGAAATAATCGCTTTCGTATTCGTCCGTTGTGAAAAGCTGCGCGAGTTCGCTTTCGCTCAAATCCGAAAAAGTAACTTCGCGTGCTGCGCGTTTCGCAAGAGTGCGGCGGTGGCTTTTCGCTTCGCCGACCAAAGTTTTCTTTGCTAATGCGTCGTACTGATGTTGTATTCTTTCCTTGTCGGAAGAAGATAGCTCCATAGAGTTCACCTCCTTCCCGCGTGGAGTAGAGGACGGGAGTTAAGGGCTTGTCCTCTCTGCCCCTTTCGCTCCGTACCCGTTCGGGAGATGGCTCTTGAGTGCGCTTTTCAGAAAAAAGTTGAAAAAAGCAAAATGCGCCCGTCCGCAAGACGCGGACGGGCGCAAAGGAAATGTAAGCAGTAGCTAAATGTATTGACAGTTCACATTCATAGCCGGAATATCCCGCTTGCGGAGCATAGCTTTTTTTGACCGCAAAGCATTAGGCGGGTTACAGTAAATAAAAATGGACACGGCGATACCTCCCCGATACCGCCGTATCCTTAAAAAAGGGCGACTTTAATACACTACCCGCAATCCATTCTATAATAGGGAACAGCGGCTTTTGCGCAATATTAAATAAAAAAGCCGATAACACATAGGTTTTTTGACCTAATGCGTTATCGGCTCTGCGTCTATGCGTCTGGCACTTTTAATCATTTTTTTTTGAATTTATTATATGTGTTAGCTAACTGTCCACAAGCCGCGTTAATCTCTCTGCCATGAGAAACTCTCATAGTAACTTCAAGTCCTGCTTGCTCTAATTGATGTTTGAATGCAACTATTTCCCGTTTCTGTGGTGCTTTAATTCTTGAATTGCTTGTTGGGTTGTATTGTAACACGTTAATCATAACTTTTTTGCCCCGAAACCATTTTGCAAGTTGTCTTACATCTGAGGGCCGGTCATTTATACCCGGTAAAAGCAAATACGCAAAGACAATTTTGCGATTATGCCTTTCAGAATAGGATAAGGCTTGCTTAACAACATCTTCAATAGCATATATGCGCATGTGAGGAATAATACGATTTCTTGCAGATTGTGTTGCTGCGTGTAAAGATATTGTCAACTGAATTTTAAGATGTTCCTCGCGCAATTTTTTTAATTGATCGACCGGACCAACTGTTGATATGGTAATGCCGTCGGTTGGAAAGTTGAGCCCATATCTATCTCGGAGAATATGGATTGCTTTTATCAAGTTGTCATAATTGAATAAAGGCTCTCCCATACCCATAAAAACGATACGGTTTACTTTTCGACGCAACAATATAATCTGTTGTACGATTTCTGACGATGTTAGATTACGAACAAAGCCATTTCGCCCGGACTCACAAAAAATACAACCAACAGGACAACCGACTTGTGTGCTCACGCAAACAGTTCCACCATCTCGCCGCTTGATAAAAACCGTTTCAATGTATTTGTTGTCTTTCAGTTCGTAAACATACTTTTCAGTATCACTGCTTTTGCAAATATTTTTTACCAACATTGATAGATTTTTTTTGCGTGGTAATTGCTTATATAATTCTTCATATAAGGCTTTTGCTTCATTCTCGCCAATAACTTCCGACATTTCTTTGTAAGTAAATCCGTATGGATCATTCCGTACTTCCGCAGGCGTATATTTAGGTAAACGTTTCATTTTTATATCCTTTCTTCTAAATAATAAAAGTTTGTTTTTCTGTATTTTTGATTACAATCTCTAATTTTTCTACATCAATGATATGCGTCAATTTGCATTTAGGGCAGAAAAGAGGAAAATCTTTTAATACAGTATTATGAAATACTTGAACTCTCGTCTTTCCGTTACAAATCGGACATTTTATCCAATATTTTTTAAGCATTATATTTCACTCGTCCTTTTTACACAAAAAAATGCAGGTCAATCCTCAACATGAGCATTGACCTGCATTTATAATGCACAGAGCAGTACAACAAAACTAAGGCATAGCTTGCACTATGTCTATACTATATCTATACGTCGTTAGTTTTTTGTATAGCATCCGCAAAATAAGCATGACAAAAAAGCCCATGTTGAAAATGGGAAAATCCTTTTTTTCAATGCTTATCTAATACGCATGCTATGCAACATAAACGCCACCTCCTTTTACATAAATTTTATTTTATCAGAAAATCAGTCTACTGTCAATACACAACAGGAAGTATTTAACCTAATGATATGAATTGTGTGGACATATCCAAAAAGAAAGGTGAACTGTAAAATGTAACAGGGTGAATGAAAATGGCAAAAAGACCCGTACCATTGTACGACTTTAAGGCTTTCGGGGCAGCTATAAAAGCCGCGAGAAATGAATACGGCGAGAGCCGCAAAAAGGTAAGCGACGAGTTATATATTTCCCCGCGCTACCTTGCGAATATCGAGAACAAGGGACAACAGCCGAGTTTACAGGTATTCTATGACCTTGTAACCCGGTATCATATTTCGGTAGATCAATTTTTCTTCCCGAACAGCAATGCGGAGAAATCCACCGGGCGGCGGCAGCTTGACGCGCTGCTGGACGGTATGAGCGATAAAGGCATACGGATTGTAACCGCAACAGCAAGGGAGATAACGGAAGTCGAAAAAGCAGAGGATTAACCTCACAATATGAGAAATCGGGAGATTGCAGCGCATGGCGGCTGCAATCTTTTTTTGCGTCCAAAATCAAAGGAACGCGCAACAAATACCGCCTTTCGGTGGGGGTATGGAGTAGATAGCAAGCACAGCAAACGAGTACCCGTTTGCGGAAAATGCTTGTTGGGATAATCCCAAACCCTTATACCGAAAGGCGGTGCGGAAATGGAAAACCGAAAGAGAAATATACAGATGAAGTTTTACGTTACGGAAGAAGAAAAGCGGCTGATCGACGAGAAGATGAAGCAGCTTCCCATAAAGCAGTATGGGGCATACTTCCGTAAAATGGCGATAGACGGGTATATTCTTGTCGTTGACCGAAGCGACACAAAAGCATATATCCGGGAACTGCAAGCGGTGAGCCGGAACATCAACCAAATTGCAAAACGCGCCAATGCGACGGGGACGGTTTACAGGCAGGATATAGAGGACATTAAAAAGGCGGTGGACGAGATATGGCGGTTACAAAGACGCACCCTATTAAATCAACCTTAAAGGCTGCGATAGACTATATCTTAAATCCCGAAAAGACAGACGGGAAGCTGCTTGCGTCCTCTTTCGGCTGCGGGCTGGAAACCGCCGATATTGAGTTTGCATGGACGCGGGAAGCTGCCGGAGATCGCGGCACACATTTAGGGCGGCACTTGATACAATCCTTTGCGGTGGGAGAAACCACACCGGAAGAAGCGCACAAAATCGGCATGGAACTTGCCGGGGCGGTATTAGGCGGCAAGTATGAGTTTGTTTTGACAACTCACGTCGATAAAGACCATCTGCATAATCACTTGATTTTCAACGCGGTTAGCTTCGTTGACTACAAAAAGTACCATTCCAACAAGCAAAGCTATCACTTTATCCGGCGCACCAGCGACAGGATATGTAAAGAGCATGGGCTATCCGTCGTCGTACCGGGACAGGACAAGGGAAAAAGCTATGCAGAATACACCGCCGAAAAGCAAGGGACAAGCTACAAAGCAAAGCTGAAAACGGCGATAGATACTCTCATTCCCCAAGTGAAAGATTTTGACGAACTGCTGCGCCGCTTGCAGGAAATGGGGTATGAAATCAAACAGGGCAAATACATTTCCTTTCGCGCTGCCGGACAGGAACGGTTTACCCGCACAAAGACGCTCGGCGCGGCCTATACGGAAGAAGCGATAAAGGAGCGTATCAAGGGCGTGTATGTTGCCAAAACAAAAACGCTGCGGGAAGATAAGAAAATCCGGCTTGTCGTCGATCTTGAAAACAGTATCAAAGCCCAACAGTCGGCGGGCTATGAACGGTGGGCAAAAATCCATAATCTGAAACAGGCTGCTAAAAGCATGAACTTCCTAACCGAAAACAAGATTGAGTATTATAGCGAACTTGAAAGCAAGATAGCCGATATTATGACCGCCCATGACGCGGCGGCAAGGGCGGTTAAGGACGTAGAGCAGCGTATGTCTGATTTGTCGCTGCTTATCAAGCACACGACCACATACCGACAATTAAAACCGATTTACGAGGAATACAAGAAGTCGCGGGACAAGGAAAAGTATCTGCGGGGGCATGAAAGCGAAATTATCCTGTTTGAAGCTGCGGCAAGGGCATTAAAGGAAATGCAGATAAAGAAGCTGCCCGATCTCGCCGCGCTGCGCAAGGAGTATAGCAGCTTAAACGACAGAAAAAGCAAATTGTATGAGGATTACCGCCAAGCGAAAAAGCAAATGCAAGAATACGGCATTGTCAAAAAGAACGTCGATAGTATTCTTTACCCGTCCCAAAGCAGGCGCGGGAGCAGGAGCGATAAGGCGCAAAACATGGGTGGCAAGTGGAACGTTAAGGGCTGAAAACGCCTGTGTTTCTGCGGCTTCCAGCGCGGGGAAACAGCATAGACGATAAAGTATATTCAAACCCGCAAAAACGGCTTTCTAATTGTCCACGCAAGGACAAAAAAAGAACAGGGGCGCGGTGCCGGAAATCGGCAACCGCGCCCCTGTTTTCTATGGGCTATTCCTCGTCGGTCAAGATAAACTCCCTTTCGGAAAACTCGCTGTCCGTCATGGCTTGCAGCTTGTTCACCGCTGCGGCGGCAAGCTGGCGCATATCCTCGTCCATGTAGGGCATGGCGGCAAGGATATTTTCAAGCGTTGTTTCCCGGCTGTCCTCGGCGTAGATCGCAACAATGTTTTCTTCCTCAATGGTAAAGCGGGTATTCATGCTATCAAACCTCCAAATCCTTTTTATGCTCTTTCTGTTTATCTTTCGGCTGCTGCGCCGCCTGTTTCTTGTATTCGTCCAGCTTCTTCAAAATGGACGGTTTTTTCTGCGGCTGTTCCCGTTTCTCGGCTTTTACCGCTTTTGCAAGGTCGGTAACGGAAATCGCTTCCCCCGCCTTTGCCCGCTGCTCAAAATCTGCAACGGTGGGCGTTTGCGGCGTATTGTTGATAAGCCCGTCAAAATTGTTGTCGTTCTGCTCTATGGTGTCCTCGACGTGCTTTAAGGGATTATCCCGCTGCGGCTGCTCGGCGGCTATGGCATAAGCCTGTGTGCCATTCCCCATAATGAGATACTTCCCGTCCTCCGACGCATGGTGAAAACCAAATCCCGCCGCTTCGATCTGTTCACGGCTCATATCGGTAATATGAAAATTGCCCCTCGGCGTTCTGACGGTTTCACCCGTCAAAAGGCTGTCGGGGGTCGCTTCCGGCTGCTGCTTTTCAAGCTGCCCGTCCTTGTAGGAATATCCTTGCGCCGCGATTGCTTCAAGGGTCTTGCCCGTAACGTCGCCATAAATCCGCTTGTCTGCGTCAACCAGCATTTGCAAAGTGTCTTGTACGGTGTCGGACAAGGCTTGCTGCTGTTCGGGCGGCAGCTTGTCAAATACGGGGGTCTGCTGCTCCTGCAAAAACTCCGGCACTTGCTGAAAACCGATACTGTCTACATAGTGGGCGGTGTCCTCGTCGTTCTGATGAAGCACAACAATGTCGGAAACGGAAAGGCTATGCCCCTTGAAATCGGCGGGGTGGTCGATATTAAACCTTTCCCAAATGTCGCCCAGCGTCATATCCTTTGTAAGCGGTGCAGTATAGACGAGTTCATAATTTACCCGGTCAATGGTAAGTCCAGCCGCTTGCAGACGGTCATAAGGCTCAAAGCGCAAGTCCCTTGTTTCGTCCCCGCGCTTTAACTGATAAATGGAAAAGGTATCGCCCTGCTCCTGCTCGGCTTGCCGCTGCTGCTGCAACTCGGTAAAATGCCCCTCAATCTCGGTAATGAGTTCCTTTGCGGTGGTCTGTATTGTTTCAAGGGACGCTTTTAACTCGGTCATTTCCTTGCCGCTGCTCCAACCAGCCACATAGCCGAAAGAGTAATCGGAAGTATCAAGGCCGAAATGCTGGCAAACCGTATAAGCGACGCTTTCCGCTTCTACCTCGCAGGTATGGCGGTCAACGCGGTTTTGCTGCTCCGGCGGGGCGTTTAAGTCTACGTCGTGCAGCTTCGCATGGGCGATTTCGTGAATGGCGGTCTTTACCGCCTGTAATTCACTCACGCCCTCTTTGATTGCAATACGCTTGTCGGTCAAACTGAAATACCCATTTGCGCCGTTTGTGATCTGCTCAAATGCAATCGGGACGGGGGACGCTTTTTCAAGGGCGGCGAAAAAATCCTCGTACTGCTCCACATCGGCAAGCAGCGGTTTAACGGAAAGGTCGGGAAACTCCTTGCCCTCGGTCTGCGAAATATCAAAGACGGTTATAACCTTAAAGGCGGGGACGGTGATTTCCTTTTCTTCCTTTACCACTTTTCCCTCGCGGTCAAGCATGGGCTTTCTCGTTTCGGGGTCGATTTTATCAACCAGCTTTTTCACCTTGTAGGGCGCGGGGGCAAAGATTTTAATGCCTTTCTCGCCTTTCTTTACATGGCGGTCAAACTCTTTCTGCCATTGTGAATAGCCCTTTACCAAATTGCCGCCCTGCATGGCAATTAGGATAGTGTTATTCAAGCTGTAATCGTGAAACTTCGACATGGCAGTAAGAAACTCTTTGTAGCGGTCGCTGTCAAAAATCGCCTGTACGCCCTGTTCCAAACGCGCGGTGATCTCCTTTACCTTTTCGGCGGGCTTTTCGGAAGTAAGGATAATGGGGACGACGGGGCGGGGCTGCTGCGGCTCTGCGGCCTGTGCGTCTGCTTGCTGCGTTTCGGCTGCGTCCATATAGGCTTTGTCCTGTTCGCCGCGCTCCGGCTGCGGGTAACTCATAATGCGGTATTCTTCCGGCACTTCGCGCCCCTCAAACTGCCGTTCCCACTCGTCGCCGCTTTCCACGATATAGCCGTACTCGGTAAACGCGCCTTTTTCCTGCGCGGCAGCGTTCCTGCCAAAAGTAGAAAGGTCAATGCCGCCTTTCCATTCTTCGGGCATTTGTACCATGCCGGATTGATTTAAGTAATAGTCGCCCAAATCGTGGTAGTTATGTACTTCGGGGATATGGACGTAGAAATCCACGTTGTAGGTGAAGTCAATTACCTGTCCAATATTTGCAAGCCCGTTTTTCTGCTGCAAGGCTGCGTTCAGCTTGCCAACCTCGGCGGGGTCAAGCTGTTCGAGCCGCGCCGCAAGAAAATTGAGTTCGTCCACGTCGGCGGCGCATACCATTTCATAAGGCAAGGCAATATGTTTCTCCGGGTCGTCGGAATAGCCGCGAATGGAAAAATCCTGCGGGTTGTCGGCGGTAATGCCGACGTTCCGCATAGCTTCGTGCAACTGCTCCTTTGTGGCGGGCATATCCAGCCAATAGCCGCCGGGGTCGCCCGCGTCAAAGCGGCTGCGGTTGCCTATCATAATAGAAAACTGTTCGCTCATGTGTTCACGCTCCTTTTCCTGCCCGGTATTTTCGGGGATAGCTGCCGCCTGTTGCTGCTGCGGGGGTTCTTCGCCCTCTATGGTGTAGTCCGGCATGAGCATACCGTTTACTTTGAAATAGTCGGCGTACTCCTGCGGGATAGGCGGGGAGATTTCCGTAAACAGACGGTCATACGCTTTGATACGCCCATTCAGATACTTTTCCATAGCTGCCTTGTCGGTGAAAACCTTTCTATCTTGTCCGGCAATCTTCGCTTGGGTTCTGCTTGGGCTGTTGGTGCGCACGCTCCATGTAAGCGTCCATGAATACGGGATAGATTTCTGCGCTTCTTTGTCGTAGCGGGTATTCTCGTAAATGTAGTAATTCATCTGATATACCCGGTTGCTGCGAATATGGCGGTTATGCTCGGTGGTCTGCCACTCGTTAGCGGTGTGCTGGACGTGCGGCGTTCTCACATATTCAAGTGTTTTATCCAGCAAAAGCGTTCTTCCCGCCTGTTCTTCCCATGCGGCGGCGCGTTCTTTAAGGTCGTCAAAAATCGCCTGTTCTGCCGCCGCGCTTTCGCTGCGCATGGAAAGTAGCTGCGCAATCGGCAAGGAAGCATAAGGGGCAATCTCCCTGTCCTTTGCTTCAAAATATATCCGGCGTTCTATCCGCATGGTTTCGGCGGTTTCCAATTTGTCATGGTCGTATGAGGAATACGGCATATTCTTTCATCACGTCCTTTCTCGGTCATATAAGGGTTTGGGACTATCCCAACAAGCAAAATGCCCGCGCTCTCTATGGGAAGCGCGGGCATTTCTCGCAAACGGGTACTCGTTTGCTGTGCTTGCTATGTAGTTGTTTTTATCCGTAAACGCCTGTTTCTCTCGCTTTGGGCTTTCTGTCTGCGGCGTATCTTTGCCGCGCAATCGGGGCAGTATTTCGCCCGGTTGCTGCCCGCCGCAAACGTGCTGCCGCATACCGCGCAACGCTTCAAATCGGTTTCCCCGCTGCGGGTGATCTGTTCGCAAAGCTGCCTGTCGGCGGGTAATACCGCTTCGCGGAAATAGCGGCATAGCAGCGAATAGCTGATACTCTGCACACAAACGCAAGTTTCCCCGTCGTCCAGCAGCAGACAATTCCCGCAATCGTTGTTTGCACAAGCGGCGCGGGTCATTTTCTTTACGGCGCGGTATTGCTTTTCATCAAGCTTATCATTTTCGGTTCTGCTCGACGCGGAAGTTTACATACTTGCCGCCTGTGTCGGCAAGCAGCACAACTCCGTCAAAGGTCTTTCCCGTCTTGGTCGAGTACATACCTTTGATTTTTACCTTTCCGTCTTTCAAAAGGGCGGCGGCAATCGCCTTTGTGAAAGCCTTTTTGCGCTGCTCAAAAAAGCGGTCATTCTTCCACATCACAAAGCTGCAAGCCCTGTCGGAGCAGTAAAAGTTTTTCTTGCCCTCGTAAACCGCCGCGCCGCAACGGGGGCAAGTGCCGATTGCTTCCCGCTGCGGGGTAAACAGCTTCGCTTTATCCTCGGAAATCGCGGAATAGGTCTTGACAAGCCCCGCTGTCATTTCCTCAATGCTGCGCATGAAATCGTCCGGGCTGTCGCTGCCTTTGGCAATCCCGGTAAGGCGGGTTTCCCATTCTGCCGTAAGCTGCGGGGACGTAAGGACTTCGGGCAGGATAGCGGCAAGGTTATACCCGTCCTTTGTGGGGATTAGCTTTTTGCCCTTGCGCTCGGCAAAGCCCGCGCTAATGAGTTTTTCAATGATACCCGCCCGCGTTGCGGTAGTGCCTAACCCTTTGCGCTCTGCGTCCTCCGGCGTTTCTTCCTTGCCCGCGTTCTCCATAGCGGACAGAAGCGTATCTTCGGTAAATGCCTTTGGGGGCTGCGTGTAACGCTCGGAGATCTCCGCTGCCGGATTGTCAAAGGTCTGCCCCTCGGCAAGCGGCGGCAAAACGGTTTCCGGCTCTGCGTCCTCGTCCTGTTCCTCGGACGCGGCGCGGGACAGCTTTTCAATCTCACGCCACCCCTCGCAAAGCGTCGTCTTTCCCTTTGCGGTAAAGGTATAACCGCCGCAAGAGATAACCGCCGTAACCGCTTCATATTCATAGGGCGCGGCTGCGGCGCAAAGCAGCTTCGCGCATACAAGGGTCATAAGTTTTGTTTCGCTGTCGGTAAGGGAAGAAAAGCCCGTTTTCAAAAACTCGGCTGTCGGCAAAATAGCGTGGTGGTCGGTTACTTTGCTGTTGTCGCAAACCCTTGTAAGGTCTGCTTGCAGCTTCACGTCCCGCATAAAGGGAAGCAGCGAACAAAGCCCGGTAATGAGTTCCTTTGTGCTGCGCTGCATATCGGAAGTGATATATTTGCTGTCGGTGCGGGGATAGGTCAAAAGCCGCTTTTCGTAGAGGGCTTGCGCATAATCAAGGGTCTGTTTCGCCGTAAACCCGTACAGGCGGTTGGCTTCGCGCTGCAACGCGGTAAGGTCAAACAGCTTCGGCGGTGCAACGGTCTTTTTCTCTTTTTTGAGGGAAGTACAAACGGCTTGCGATTTCTCGCAAGCCGCTTTCATCTGCTGCGCCGCCGCTTCTTCGTTCAGCCTTTCGGACAAAGCCGAAACACCGCCCGCGTCCAGACGGACAACATGATATTTTTCTTTCTTAAAGCTGCTGATCGCATAGTCGCGGTTTACCAGCATGGTAAGGGTGGGCGTCTGCACTCTGCCGACATTCAGCGTTTTGTGATAGAGGATAGAGAAAAGGCGGGTCGCGTTAATCCCGACAAGCCAATCTGCCTTTGCTCTGCAAAGCGCGGATTGATAGAGGTTGTCATAGCTGCGCCCGTCTTTGAGGTTTGAAAAGCCCTCGCGGATTGCGCTTTCTTCCATGCTGCTAATCCAAAGGCGGGAAAAGGGCTTTTGGCAATTTACCTGTTCGTAGACAAATCGAAAAATGAGTTCTCCCTCGCGCCCGCTGTCGCACGCATTGACAATCTCGGAAACGTCGCTGCGCTGCATAAGGTCTTTGAGTACGGAAAACTGCTGCTCCTTGCCGCTGGCAACGGTAAACTGCCAATCCTGCGGGACAATGGAGATCGTCATACTTCCATTTTCGGTACTGCTCGTTGTAGGTTGCCGCGTCTGCAAGGCTAATCAAATGCCCGATACACCACGACACAAGGTAGCCGCTGCCCTCAAAATATCCGCTGCGCTTTTCATTCGCGCCAATAACGGCGGCAATCGCCGCCCCGACGCTCGGTTTCTCTGCAATTACAAGTTTCATACTTCCTCGTCCTCCTGCTCGGTTTCTAATTCTTCCTCGTCGTCCTCGTCAAAATCGAGATCGTCAAGGTTGCTGCTGCCTTTTGCCGCGTCCTTTTTGGGCTTCATAATCTTAAAGTAATAGAACGCGCCGCCGCTTACTGCGGCAAGAAGCAGCACGACAAGCAGAATAGCACCGCCCATGCCGCCGCCTTTATCTTCCTCCGGCTCCGGCTGCTCGGTTTCTTCCGGCTCCGGCTCGGCTTCCTTGCCCGCGCACTCGCTCATATTGACGCTGCAAACGGGGCAATCGGTGTTGACGCTTCCGGCAACGCATTTTTCAGTACAGCTACAAGCGGGGGCTTCGGTCTGTTCGTCCTCCATAAGCTGCAAAAGGTCTTTTTCATCAACTTGATTGAGGAAATGGACGGTGTTTTCTCCGTCCTCGGCGCGGTCAATGATGATGTAAAAATAGTTTCCGTTTTTCGTAACGACGGTAATAAACTGCTTATCGCCGGACGCTTCGCCCGTTATGTCGTCCACAAGGCTCATGTTGCCCTCCGGCGTTAAAGGCTGCGGCTCATAGCCGCCCGTCGTTTCTTCCGGCTCGGTTTCGGTTACGGGGGTAGGCGGCTCGTCGCTCACGTCACCGCCGCCCGCAAAAGCGGTAACAGAAAAGCCGCCCATGAGTACAAGGGCGGCAAGCAAAGCGGTAACGCTGCGGAACAGTTTTTTATGCTTCATCTTCGGTTTCCTCCTGTTCGTCGGTATAGTCTGCGTCCGGCTGCGGCAAAGCAATTTCGCCGCTGGCGTAAGCGGAGAGGAACGCGGCAAGCTGCGCCCCGTCAAGGTGTACCGCTTTCACCATTTGAACGATCTGCGCATTTTCTTCCTCGATTTTCTGCGCTTCAAGGTCTTTCAGTCTTTTTTGGTATTCAAGGATTTTCGCCCTCGTTTTCTCAATATCCCGTTCGATACGGTCAAGTTTCGTGTTTGCCATAGAAATAAACTCCTTTCAAAGTCAGTTGTAATGTAGCCGCCCATAGGCGTAAAAATGGGATTGCCAATAGCTTGTATCAAGTTTTGCGTATTGTATCGGGTCGCCACAATGCAGCATGACGGGGCTTCCGTCCCCGTCCTCGCCAACGTAGATACCCACATGAGATACGCCCGGTGTGTCGTATGTACCCGTAAAGAAAACCAAATCCCCCGGCTGCGGGTTGGAAACGCGGGTTGAAATGTTGTAAAGCCCCTGTGCCCCAAGTCTGCCCGTATTGTATAGGCCGCTGTTCGTCAGCACATAGCTAACAAAACCGCTGCAATCAAAAGAGGTTTCCGGGCTGCTGCCGCCCCACACATAAGGAAAACCGACATACTTTTCCGCTTCCTCAATGAGCCGCGCAAACTGTTCATCTTCCAGATAGGCGGGCGGGATTTCATAATCCGCTGGCGGGTTTTCATAGTATTTTGAAATATAGCCGGATTGCGGGAAAAGGTCGGGTCTGTTCCCAAGCGACGACATATACATAGCGTACATGGATAGCTGTTCCTCGCCCATAATGTAAACGGGAACATGGGAGAGGTTGAAGTTTTCCAAATCCACATTGAGAATGTAATAGTTATAGGCTACTTCAACGTCGTATTCGTTGCCCTCGCTGTCCGTCCGCGTTTCGGTGCGGTAGCGTACCTCGACTTCCTCCGTAACCGTCAAGATATACTGTTTATCAAAGAGCATTTCAAGGGTGCTTTGCGCTTCATCGAGAGTAAACACGCCCTCATGCCAAGCGGAGAGGATAGAGATTAGCACATACGGGTCATGCTCGATCTCGTCAGCCGTTACCCGGTATTCGTCATAGCCGGGGTATTCGCTTTCGATGTTATCCAGCATATCCTGTAACTCGGCTTCCATAGCGACATACGCGCTTTCTGCGCCTGTAATATCCGCGTCCTCGGAGAGATAGGACGACGCAATCAAGCCGCTTCCGCTGTTGCCGCCGAACAGGGAACAAGAGGACAAACCGCCGAAAAACAGAAGCACGATAAAGGCAATCCCGCCCACGATCAAACAGCCTTTCCAATGCCGGACGACAAAGAACGTCGCCCGTTTGGTTTCCTGCGCCGTTTTCTTTGCTGCCTTTGCGGTGGCTTCGGCGGTCTTTTTCACCTTGCCGCCCGTTTTCAACGCCTTTGCATACTGCTTTTTAATGCGCTGCTTTTGCCAAAAACGGGAAATCGGGTTAGAGTGCGCAAGGGCGGGGTTATCATGCAGCGCCTTTTGATAGAGAAAATCGGCGTTTGCCTTTGCTGCCTTTTTCTCGGCTGCTGCCGCCGCCCGGTAAGGTTTCAGCTTATGGCTGCGTATGCCGCGTTTTACTGCCCGCGTCGTCATGCCGCCCGCTTTCTCGCCCACAAGTTCTATCCTGTGTCCGCTTTCCACACCGACGTTTTCTTTCTCCACCTCATAGATTTTTCCATGTACGGCGGCGTCCAATTCCTGCGCCGGACGGGATAACGGGTTATGACGCAACTTGCCGTTTGGGGGCTTATCCGTTTTTTCAAAAGCAAGGCGCGTCTTTGCTTTGCCTTTGGCTTCGTCAAAAACGCGCTCTTTCTTGATTTTGGTCTGTTTGGGGATAGCTGCCCGCGCTTTGTCTAAACGGTCAGCCGCCGTATCGGATTTTTTGATTGCCTTTTGCAGGTCCGGCGTTGCCCGTTCCGCTTCGGAAAACTGCAAGCGGGAAGAATGGGTTTTAGCTGCGCCGCGTCAAGGGCTTTTTTCTCCGCGCCTTTTGCTGCGTGTCGCTCAATCTCTGCGCCGATATGCTGCACAACCTTTTCCGCTGCCGCGCTGCGGGGGCTGAATAGTTTTCCTCCTGCGGCCTTTCGCTGATACTGGACGTTTCGCCCGTCGTGAGGTTTTCCGCAACCGCACCGTCGCGGGTCATTTTCTGCGTTACCTTGTCCGGGGCTTTCCATTCCTTGCTCATGGGCTTTCACCTCCAATCCGCTGTTTCGCAAGGTTACAGTATTCGGGGTTGATCTCAATACCAATATAGCGGCGGTCAAGGCTTTTTGCCGCCGCTGCGGTGGTTCCGCTGCCTAAAAACGGGTCAAGGACAATCCCGCCGACGGGACAGCCCGCCAAAATGCACGTTTCCGCAAGTTTCGGCGGGAAAGCTGCGAAATGCCCGCCGCGATAGGAAGCTGTGTTGATCTGCCAAACGTTGCGGCGGCTGCGGACGGGGCATATCAACTCATCGGCGTATGCGCCCTTTTCGCGGGGGCGGTTGATTTTCTGCGGTTGGTTTTGCCCCGGAACAGTAACGTTATACTTGTTTCCTTTGCTAACTCCGCTTTTCAGCCGACCCGCCGTTGTGAGGGCTATCGGCTCGGCTACCGCTTGCCAATCGTAAAAATACTTCTTTGACTTGGTAAGCAGAAACACATATTCATAGCAGCGGGTCGGCCTGTCCCGCGTGCTTTCCGGCATGGGGTTCCCCTTATGCCAAATGATAGAACTGCGCAAATACCAACCGTCGCCCCGCAAGGCAAGGGCTACAAGCCACGGAATACCGATTAGGTCTTTCGGCTTGCAGCCGGGGGCGCGGTGGTTTACCGCCACTTGCTGCCCGTTCCTGCCTTTGGGGTATTTCGGGTCTTGGTGGTCGGCTTTGCTGCCTGTGCCGCAATAAGTGTCCGCGATATTCAGCCAACAAGTACCTCCGGCGTAAGCACCCGCTTTACCTCATGGAAAACCGCCGTAATGCGGGAAACATATTCCTCCGGCGTTGCTTCCCGCCCGATCTGCCCGTCTGTGCCGTAATCGCGCAAAGCATAGTAGGGCGGGGACGTTACGCAACAATCCATACAGTTATCCGGCAAGGTTTGAAGTACCTGCAAGCTGTCGCCGCAATAGATTTTGTCCGTTTCTATCCTCATGCCGACACCTCGCCGGGTTTGGTCGTCATGACGCGATAGAGTTCTGTATTTTGCGGGAAACGGTCAATAAAGGGCAAAATCACGTTGCCGTAGAAAATAAGCCCCTCGCCCGCTTCGGAATGGGTTACATAGGTCATTTGCTGCTGCGAAATGTTAAGCTGCTTTGCAAGGATTTCCCGGTCGCCCTGGGCTTGGTTGAGCATATAGACAAAATCGCTGTTTTCAAAAACATTTGAAACTTCTCTGCTCGTCAAAAGGTCTTTGACGTTCTGCGTGATACCTGTCGGAATACCGCCCCACTTCCTAAAACGCTTCCAAATCTCGACGCTGTATGCTGCGGTCTGTTCCTCTTTCAAGAGTAAATGAAATTCGTCGATGTAATACCGCGTCGCCTTGCCCTCGCTGCGGTTTACCGTTACTCTGTTCCATACTTGATTGTGATAGGTAATCCGCCGCTTTTGCCATATCTCCCGATATGGTAGTCAGGACGGATTTTCCCCCACGTCGCACCGTGCGTGCGGCTTTCGTCGCACACGGCGCTCCATCAATACGGATTAGTTGTTGCGTGTATGTGAAACTACCAGTTTTTCCCTATAACTTAAAATCTTCTTTTGCACTTGTTTTTCATAATCACTGATGTCCATGCCCGGCGTGTTAATCGCCATATAGCATTTCTTGTGTACTGATATAAGGTTGTTGACACGGTTTACTTTATCCAGCGGAAGATATGGGTTAATTCTATGGGTGTATGGAGCATGGTCTATCAACATTTTCCGCAAACCCTGCATTTGAGCCGGTCACGGTTCAGGCGTATGCCTTATTCATGACAAACTCAAAATTGTTCAGATAGCCCCATTTACCCTTTAAGACAGCGATTGACGCATTTTCTGAATACACATCATCCAATCTGGCTTGTATGCGCTTCTTCTTAGTGCGCCTGAAATTGATTTCCCGTCCTTCGGCAGTATAGGGCGTTTCTTTTGGATTTTTCCCTCTCGTTTCCTGCCAGTTACAGAACGTGAGCGATGTAACTCCAACATAGATGTCACGGTATTTGACAGAAGGTATCTTTTGCCTGTAATTCTGGTGTATTCGGGGAAGGTTCTGCGTATCTTTGGCTCGAATCCATTTCCCTTTATACTTTTTGAGCCGGCGGCTCGCTGCAAGTTGTATCTTTCTGCCATATTTGTCCATGCTCACGCTAACCCATGTGCAGCATTGATAATACTGGATGACCCCTCGTATCTGGCTGTTAATCCGATTGATTTCATCAATCAGCTTTTCACGGCTTGTATCCCGTGGGATTTTCTTAATATTATCCGCTATCACATCAACTTTGCGTTTCAGTCTTTCTCTGTCCGGCTGTGTTCTGGTAACATAACCATGTTCGCCTTTCCCCTTTACTACCTTAAACTCGTATCCGAGAAATGTGGCGTGTTTCTTTCTTACATCCGTAATCAGTGTTTTCTCTTTGGATAATGTCAGCTTCATCTCTGTTTCCAGAAATTCCTTTAACGATGATTTCCAAAATTCAGCATGTTCCCGGCTATCTGTAATAATTACAAAATCGTCGGCATACCTCACTAGGAATCCCGGCACCAGTCTGGTCTTTTTCAATGCCCTTCTTTTTGCGGAATCCTGATTGTATTTGTGGGTGGTGTTTTTCAGTTCCCACTGTTTTGTTACCCATTCATCCATAATGTCGAGATAGACATTTGCAAGCAGAGGCTGATAATCCCGCCCTGCATAGTGCCTTCTTCATTTACTTCACATTCATCAAGAACGCCTGCTTTCAGCATTTGTTTGATGATTTGAAGCACACGCCGGTCTTTAATTCCCAAATGATATAGTCTGCGAAGAAGTATAGCGTGGTCGATATAGTCGAAACATTTACTGATGTCTCCTTCCACAAACCAGTAATAACCTGTGTGGAAAGTGATGAAATTCAGTCTTTCCAGCGCCATTGCCGTATCCCTCATTGGGCGGAAACCATAAGAATGTTCAAAGAATAGCGCTTCTACAATGGGTTCCAACACGATACGCATACATTCCTGTACAATGCGGTCCCGTATTGTAGGAATACCTAACGGACGCTTTTCCTTTTTCCCCGGTTTGTCAATATATTTCCTGCGTATTTTCTGTGCTTCAAACTTTTCAAAAGCTCTCTGGATGTCGTTAATAACCCATCGGTAGGGTTTTTGCAGATATTCCCGCCGCATAGTCTTGTTATCGACACCGGGAGTATCACTCCCATGATTGCTCTTGATATTGTGAATTGCAGTCACAATCGTTGTTTCTGCTGACATAATTTCCAGTAAGCCTTTGAAGGCAGGGTATTTTCCTTCCTGTCTGGCTTTCCTGCTTTGTTGATACAATTCGTCTAACAAAGTGCGTAATTCAGTTTCAGTTTTTGGGCAGTCGAATTGTTGTGCCATACGCACCACCTCCTTCCGAGGTTGTGTTTCTGGTTTTAGTCAGGTTTGCCTACGGCTTCCTCGACTTTCTGTTCACATACGAATCCATATTGACTATGCCCCTTCGCTCCACTCCCATTACAGGAGCTTCATCACTACTACGGGCTGATGCCCCGTGGATTAACAGGTCATTTCCTACCTGTGCGGCAAGGGTGACACCTTACTTGCACCGGCATGTACCGGAGCGCCGTCCACGGTTCCTTTGTTCCCTATATTCTAGCTTTACATTTAGTTTTAGCCCGTCCCTCTGACCCGGCTGCCATCACTGGCTTGTGTGATTGATTGCCAGTGACATTCGACCATTCCGGTTTTCTGCCGTTTTCCACCAAGACATATTTCAACGGCGACAGCACCCCACATGGGGAGGATGGCTGTGTTATCATCCATCGTTTACGAGCCTTACACTCAGGACTTTTGTCGATTGCAACAAAATATACTGGACATGACTAATTTATAGCTTCTTGCGGTTATCCAAGCTGTCTCAAGCTTCTTCCCCGCTTTTCACCGAGCTTCGTACAATTCACCTGTCACAATGAAATGCACGTCGGAGATTAGAATTTTTGTAACCCGTCACACCGGGTCAGACAGGAACTTCCCCTGTCAAATCGAATATAGAGTTCAGATTTCATTAGAAATCTGTCTTGCTTTGTTCCATATTTCTATGGAGATTAACAAGAAACAAAGCGCACGTCTTGGACGATAAGCATACCGACTTTTTTAAGCTGCGTACCGAGTTCCTTAATATCAAAGCAGACAAGGCGATTATGAATGTCAACGTTTGTCCTGTGGTTAAAAATGTTCAAGCTGCCGTTTACATAGAGTTCCAATGCCGCCGCGATACGCTGCGCTTCCTTTTCCGGCTGCTTCTTGATCTCGTCGTAGAGGTCGCCCAAAATCGGCATATTCTCCGGCTTCGGGTCGGCAAGGTAGTTGCGGTACACGCTGATAACAGCGCGGTCAATCAAGGTCTTTTCGACAGCTTCCAGCCCGTTTTTGCCGCCCATAATGAGTTCGCAAAAGGAAAGGATAAAGTCGCTCTTTAAGGCTATGGGCGTGTCGCCCTCGCTGTAATTGAGGTTAATATCCATAGGGTTAATGTACTGCGTGCTGTTCTGCGAAACCTTGATAACCTGTCCTTTCAAACGTCCGACAAGGGGGTAATATTCGGCTTCGGGGTCGCAAATGATAATGTCGTCGGACGTGATAAGAAAAGCGTTTGTGATTTCGCGTTTTGCAGAAAAACTTTTGCCACTGCCGGTGTGCCGAGTATCAAGCCGTTGGGATTTTTCAGCTTCTTTCGGTCGCACAAAATCATGTTGTTGGAAAGGGCGTTTAAGCCGTAATACAATGCTTCGCCGCTTTGGAACAGCTCTTGCACCGTAAAGGGAACGAAAACGGCGGTGCTGCTGGTCGTCAAGCCGCGCTGGATATGGATAAGGTTTTCCCCCAACGGGATAGAGGACATAAGCCCCTGTTCCTGCCGGTAGTCAAGGCGGGTCAAAATGCAGTTGTATTTCTGCGCGATTGCCGCCGCTCCAAATACTTCGTTATCCAATTTCTGCTTGGTATCTGCAAGGTTTAAGACAAGCAGCGTAAGCAGAAACATTCTTTCGTTGCGGCTCTGCAAATCGCGGAGTAGGTTTTTTGCTTCCCCGCCGTAGGTGGCAAGGTCGGACGGAATAATATCCATGTCGTAGCCGCTGCGGATTGCTTTTTTCTGTTCCTCGATTTTCATACGGTCAAGGTCGGTAATCTTGCGCTTAATCGTCTTGATTGCTTCGTTGTGGTCGATACTCTGAATGTGCAGATTGACGATAATCCCGTTTTCCGCGTCCATGAAGTCGGCAAGCATACGGTCGGAGAGTTCCGGCGCGACGATCTGCAAAAAGGAAACTGCGCCAAACTTGCCGCCCATTTGAAACATTCGCCCGTCGCCAAATCGGAAAGAGGACGGCGCGATAAAGTCTTTGACAGAAAGACCGCTTGCGGGTAGCCATTCCCACGCAAAGTTAAAGCGTTCCCCGTCCGGGTGGAAAATCCCATGCAGCACTTCAAGACGCTGTTTCCCGTCCAATACCCGCGCCGCCGCGCCGATCACCTTAAAATGGTTGAGGGTGTCCGTTTCAATGCGGGCAAGACGCGCCCGCGCCGATCTAATGTCCTTTGCTTCAACGGTAAAGGTGAGAAACTTGGTCTTGATAAGCCGTTGTTTCCGCGTTCAAGCTGCGTTCTAAGCATTTCGGTGTATTCTGCTCTGATACTGTCGAAGTCATCATTCTGCGGCGCAATCGTGATACTGTTCTTGAAATCGTCCTTGTTCGCATGGCGGCTGATTAGGGAAAGCTGCACGCTGATAGAAGCGTCGAACGAGTTATACATATCGCAAAGGGCTTCAAAAATGGCGGTTTTGTCGTCCGGCTGCGCAAGCTGATAGTTGATGTCCTCAAACTCAATGCACTTGGAATACCGCCCGTTTGCAAGGCGGCAAATCCCGTCCTTATACATTCGCTCAAACGGTATGCTGTCCTGCGCCGTATGGGGCTTCCCGTCGCCCTTTGCCTGCCGGATAAGCGCGTCGATCTGTTTCTTTTCCTGCCGCGTAAGTTTACGCTTTTCGTTTTGGGTCTTTCCCTTTTCCTTTGACAATCGCCCGTACCTCCTTATCTAATCGCTCTTGCCGCGCAAGGGCGGCATAAAAATTGTTGGTCTGATAAGGTCGCTCTTTGGGGCGAAGAAACTTCACTTCCACAAATTGCCGAATAATCACTTCCAGCGGTTGCCCGTTTTTCTCGTACATGGCAAGCAAAAACATAGGCAGCATGGCAAGCACCATGCACAATGCCGCTGTGGTTGTTCCAACGCTGTCTTTTACCAAAAAGAACAGCGGCAGTCCGATTGCTACCGCCGCGCTGAAACAAATTAGCTGTCGTTTCGTAAGGTTGAACATTACCTTGCTTTTGATTTTTGTTAAGTCCTTTGGGACGGTTACATACGCCATTTCAAACCTCCTTTCTGCCCGGAATGTAATCTTCAAAACGGGGGACAGCATAGAAAAGCCGTTTGTTATTTACCCACCGTTGCAAATGGCGGGTAACAGGCGGGGCGGTTGGACGCTCGTAAATCATCACATACGGGTCAAAGCCCATAGCCCGCAAGGTGTTCACGCGGTATAAATCCTGTTCGTGAGTGCTGCCGTAGTTGGTAAGAACATACACGCGCCGCTGGCGGCTGCTCTTAATGGCGGTCAAATCCAAAAAACGTTGGAAATACCCGGTTAAGTCCTCGTCGGGATTATCCCATGCAAAATGTACCGCTTTTATCCGTACCCGATTTAACAGGCTGACATTATCCCTGTTCACAAGGCGAATATCCAGCCCTTGCGAAAAATCCACCCATGCGCGGCTTCGTATAAGCTGCTCAATGAGATTTTCATGGTCGGGACAGGCAAGCAGATTAGCGTCCATGATTTTTATTTCCGGCTGCCATTTCCAAAACTCGGACAAATCCGCAACCTTAACACTTTTGCGTCCCTCTTTACTGCTGACAATGCAAAACCCGCAATTTCTTGGACAACCCCGGCTTAAAAAGCCGTAGGCAATCCCGAAAAACTGCGGGTAGATAGAATAATCCGGGTAACTGTGTTCCACTTCCGGCGGCAAGCGGTTTTTCGTGTCGTAGCCCGTACCGCCGAAAATAACTTGTTCCGCGTTGGTAACGGTTATCGTGTCTTTGGAATAGGTGTCCGTAAAGACGCGGCTTTTATATACAAGGTCGTACCGCCCCTTTGCGTTCCACCATTCCACCGTATGCCCCTTTGCTTTATGATACGCGGATAGCTTCATCAAGCAGAGGTTGGGGAAATTATGGCTGTCAACGTCGATTAAACCGATTTTCAAATCATAACTCACCCCCTTAATGTGCCGAAAAGACGCTCTTTGCAAGGCTTCCCGTTTTGAAAAGCGTAAAGCACAAGAGGACGGTATAGCCCATGCAAGCCCAGATCGCGCCGGAAATGTCGTCGGTCGCTGCGATTGTTTGTATCAACACCGCATAAATGCCGACACACACCAAGATCAGAAACGCCTGAAAACCAAGCGCAAGCAAAGATTTTAAGTAATTCTGTCCCATGCTGCCCCATTCGTGATTTACCATTGTTGCCATCGGGATAGGGGCAACGCTCGTTACAAGATATATTTCAATCATGCGCCCATACACCACAAGCATAATGCAGATTGACAGGGCTTTCATGGTAAGCCCTACAAAGAGGGATTGAAACCATAACCCCAAAAGACCGCCCACGCTCATAGCGTCGAGTTTTGCTTCAATGTCGGTAATGACGGTGGTAACGTCTATGCTTGTATCGGATATGATAACCCCCGCGCTCTGATTGACGACGCTCTGCGTAACGTCGAAAACTCCCATGACGATGTTCCAAGTGTTTGTTACCAGCAGCACCGCAACAAAGGTTTTGAAAATCCATTTGAAAAAAATCCAAGTGTCGAGATCGTGCAGATTGTTTTTTTCAATTACAAGCTGGATTAGTTCATAACACATGACAAAGGTAATGATAACGCCCGCAATCGGTACAATGACGTTTTCCGAAAGGCTGCGTATCATGTTGAATATGCCCGCGTTCCACCCGGCGGGGGTCGTGCCGACTTGCGTTGCAATTTCTCCAACCTCTGTATTTACGCTGTCAAACAAGCCGGAGAGGTTCGATAAAATCCCGTCTGTCAAAATGCCGCGAAACCAATCTTCAATCATCTGCCATATCAAAAGTTAATCCCTCCTTTCCCGCGCCTCCCGTTTCCGAGAGGGCGCGGCGGGTGGTATTTGTTTTAGGCATTATCCAAAAAGTTTGGAAAGAAGCGGAACAAGGGTGCCGCCGATCAACGCGACGCCACCGCCCGCCATAAGCTGCTTCATGCCCTGGCTCTTTGCGCCCGGATTGTCGTTGCCGTAACCCTCCATGAGGTTGATAGCCCCCCAAATGCCAAGACCTGCGCCAAGCGCGATAACCAAAGTCTGCAATACACCAACTGCGCTGTTAAAGAAATCCATATAAACCTCGCTTTCTGCCGCTTTGCGGCTCAAAAAATGTTGTTGAAAATGAAAATGCCGCCGTTATTCCTCGGCGGCTGCGTCCTCGTCGGACAAATCTATTTCGTATATGTCAAAGGCTTCATCGGGCTTTACTATTGCCGGGCGGGTAGACATATACCGTTCCACATCAAAAGCGTTTTTCTTGTCGAAGTCGGAAAGGTATTTGTAGTTCGGGTGTTTCGTTATATCGTATTTGTCGCTTAAAAAGGGACGTACACCGCGTAGCTGCAAAATACATTTCCCACCGTCCATAACTGCTATTTCGTCCTGTGTCATCAACTCCTTTCCTAATTTTTGATAAGTAAGTCCATGAGAAACCTGCGTGCCGCGATTTTCGGAAGTGTTGAAACTGTCAATTGTTTCCCGTCCCAAGTTATCCGAAATATCCTTTGCATTTTTCCCACGTCCTCCCAAAAACAAGGTGCTGTCGGCATTATCAAGTATGATTTCTGCCGCGTCCTTGTAAATGGCTTTTAGCTGGCTCTGCGATTGCAGAATGATAGAAGCGGACATTTCCCGGCTGCGGATTGTGGCAATCAGTTTATCAAATCGGGGTATCTGTCCGATGTTCGCAAACTCGTCAAGCAAAAAGCGGACGTGAACAGGCAATTTGCCGTTATATTCGTCGTCCGCTTTGTCGCAAAGCAAATTGAAAAGCTGCGATTGCAGCATAGCGATAACAAAATTAAACGTGCTGTCCGTATCGCTCATTATGAGGAAAAGTGCGCTCTTTCTGTCGCCTAACGTGTCAAGTTCTAATTCGTCGTAGGACATGAGATCGCGCAATTCCTTAATATCAAAAGGCGCAAGCCTCGCACCGCAAGAAATGAGGATTGATTTTGCTGTTTTGCCCGCCGCCAATTTATATTTTCGGTACTGCTTCACCGCGAAATGGTCGGGGTCGCGTTCTTCCAAGTCGGCAAACAGCAGATCGACGGGGCTTTGATATTCCTCGTCGTCCTCGCGGGCTTCGCTGGCGTTGATAAGTTCCAACAGGGTAATAAAGTTCATTTCCTCGGCGGGGGCTTCATACCAGATGTAGCCAACCAATGCGCAATACAATAACCTTTCCGCTTTTACCCAAAAATCCTCCGCACTTTTTTCTCCCTCGCCTTTGGTATTCGCTATCAACGTGTTTACCAGCTTCAAAATATCTTTCTCGCTGCGGATATACACAAAGGGGTTGTAGTGCATAGATTTTTTGAAGTTAATCGTATTCAGTACCTTAATGCGGTAGCCCGCCCGTTGCAGCAGCTTCCCGCACTCAATCAAAACCGTACCTTTCGGGTCTGTCAAGACGTAAGAGGAATGAAGCTGCATTAAATTCGGCTTGACGAAAAACCTTGTTTTTCCGCTGCCGCTGCCGCCGATCACGACGACGTTCTTATTTCTTGCGTACTTCGGCTGCTTCGGGCGGCTGTTCATGGTAAGGCGTTCCGTCTGTGTCAAAATGATGTTGTTTTGAAACTCCGGGTCTATGTAGGCTTAATATCTTCGGCGTTTCCCCATCGGGCAGAGCCGTACTCCGCGCCCTTGCGGTATTTCTTCGCGTTTTTCCCTTTGACATAGACAATCAAGCGGATAATCACCGCGCCGACAATGCCGACAAGCAAATCCAGCGGGTAAATGCTCGGCAAGGCACTTTCAAAGGCTGCGGAAAATCCCTGCGTGATATTCAGTATCTTTGCGGAAATATCCGCGCCGGGGGCAAGCCGCACCGCCTGTCCGACTTTATCAAAGAGATAGACAAAGAACACATAGGGGATATTCGGAAGTATTAGCTTTTTGTAGTTAATCTGCTTCATATCTCGCGCCCCCTGTCCATTTTCTTTACCTTGTCGCGGGCGGCGTTAAGCTGCTTTGCCTTGTCCTTTGCAGCGGCAAGGGCTTTGCGGATAGAGGGCTTTTTCTCCCTGTTCAGCTTCTTTGCGGAAAACTCTTGAAACGCTGCGGTCATAACGTCTGCGTCCCGGCCTTTGAAAAACACAAGGTAGCGGGTCTGCTCGCCCTTAACCTTTTTCAGCGAAAAATCTATGTTGTATTTCTTCGCCGTACTCTCAAAGGCTTTAATATTGCTGTCGGTGATCTCGATGTTGGAAACACCCGCGTTCTGCTTCATAAGCTGCCGCATGGTCTGTTTCCCATGCGCGGGCTTGCTTTTCTGCTCCAAAAACTTTTGGATTGCTTTCTGCAACGCCTGTTCGGTAAGCCGCGCCGCGCCTTTTCCCACTTTGACGTATAGGGCAATCGTTTTTTGGGTTACTTCCTCCTGCAAGGTATCAACTCCTTTCCCGGTAAAATGCGGCTATGCTCATTCGCCGCCGTATAAGTCGTGATTGACAAGGGCGGTATAGTAGCTGTCAATGGTACTCGGCGCGTTGAACAGCACCGCTTTTAGATACTGCTTGATGTTGCGCACTTTGGTTGTGTTCTCCCTCATGCAATCCAAAACAAACTCAATATGGCTGCTGTTCAGCTTCAAAAATTTGGATTTCACCAGTTCGGCGGGGTAGTCGTCCCCGGCAATACGGATTGTCTTTCGCGCTGTGCAGACGGTTTCCAGCATGAGGTCAACAATCTCATTTAGGCGGTCTTTGTCCATTTTGGGGTCTTGAATGAGAATGTCATACTCGATATTGTCCTTGATAATCTCCCTGTAAATCTCTACTGCGCTATTGCTTTTCGCTTCCGTTCTTTTCCTTTCCGGCGGCGAAGCCGCTTCGCCCTGCTCAAAGGGCAAGGGATTTAGGGAATGGAATGGAAAGGAATGGGTACTTGATAAATCAGTAATTGATTTTTCTTTACTTGATATATCTTTATTTAATTGCGTTGGATTTTCCAACGTAGGTTTTTCCTGCGTAGGTTTTTCCAACGTTGGATTTTCCAATGTTGGATTTTCCAACGCAGGTAAATCCAATATAGGCGGCTGTCCGACGCTGGTAGCTGCTTCCGGCTCTCGCGGCTGCGGCTGCTCGTATATGACGTAATCCGCGCCCCGCAAGCGTCCCTTTTCGTCGCGTTCCCGGCTGCGCACGATATATCCGGCTTTTTCGAGTTCCTTTACCGCTTCGCGGATTGCGTCGATCTTCTCCCGGTTGATATGGGATAAGCCGCAAGGGTATAATCCCAATCCTCCGGCAAGGACAGCATTTGCGAAAGCAAGCCTTTTGCTTTTAAGGACAATTCCTTGTTTCGCAAGTGGTGGTTGCTCATAACGGTATATCCCGTATTTCGCTCCACTCTGAAAACTGCCATTTTTCCTCACTTCCTCTCTTGGTCTGCGTGGACAATTAGAAAGCCGTTTTCGGCTGTTTTGGTATTGCAATATGCCCTTTGCCGTTTTCGCGTCTGCAAAGCCGCATGACACAAGGGCTTTTGCCCGTCTATTTGTCCATGCTGGCGGGCGTTTTCCGCGTCCTTTTGCCGGGGCAATAGGGACACTCTTTGAAAACGCAAAACTCATATTTCCACCCGGGGCGGTAGAAACGGCAAGTGCCGCAATCTTCATCATCTCCGGCACAACCGGATTGATAGCGGTCAAATCCCGGCTTCTGCTGCATGAGCAGTTCAAATGCCCGCTGCTTGCCTTTTATGAAATACATTCCGGCTGTACCTCCTTTCCTGCGGGCATAAAAAAACGGCGTTACTTTCTCCCCAAAAGGGGTTAAGGTAACGCCGCTTGTGTGCGTATTCAGTTTTTAACACATTCCCTGTCTATCCGCTGTCCGCAAAACCATTGATTTTATTAGCTTTTTGCCGCTATCGCTATCACACCTCATTATTCAACAGACCGGCATTCAATTCTTTGCTGACAGAGATTGAAGCCGGCAGAGTGGGAACAGTGATCGTCAAAGATATGTCCCGATTTGGCAGAAACTATCTGCAAGTAGGTTTCTATACGGAAATGATGTTCCCTAAGAAAAATGTCCGTTTTATTGCAGTAAATAACGGAGTTGACAGTGCCAATCCGGCAGATAATGATTTTACACCATTTCTGAATATCATGAATGAGTGGTATGCAAAAGATACCAGTAAGAAAATCAAGGCAGTATTCAAGGCAAAAATGCGAGACGGAAAACGTGTCAGCGGTGCAGTGCCTTATGGATATTACAGAAAGCCTGAGGATAAGCAGACATTGTATGTTGATGAAGCTTCTGCTTCGGTTGTCAGACGCATTTTTCAGCTTGCTTGTGATGGAATGGGTGCAACCGCAATAGCAGATACCTTGTCAGAGGATAAAATCCTTATTCCTTCGGCTTATGCGAGACAGAATCATCCTGAGGATTGCCAGTGTACGAATTACCATGACCCTTATACATGGAATGCTACAACAGTGGCTATATTTTGAACAGACGTGAGTATTTGGGGCATACCGTTCTTGGGAAGACAACGAGGGATAATTTTAAGACAAAACGGAAAGGAATTGCAAATGAGGACGAACTGCTTGTCTTTTACAATACACATGAAGCTATGGCAGAATATAAAGCAATCCTTGAAAAAGGCAGACAGAACAACCGTAAGAGATCTGAAAAAATGCGAGAATTGAGAATGTCTGACCCTGAATATCGGGCGAAGATGGAAGAGAAAGAACGCTTGGCATTGGAAAGGGAAAAGAAACGTCAGGAGCGTGCTACAAAGAAGAAAAAGATTGCTTTGGCAGAATTAAAGGAGCAGGCAGAAAAAGGCAATCAGGAAGCCGTCAGAGAGCTTGAGGAGCGTAGAGCTATTGCAAGAGAACGTTCAAGGAAATCAGCAGAAAAGCGTAAGCAGAGAGCAGAAAATGACCCTGAATATGCGAAATATTTGGAAGAGAGAAATGCAGAATACAACAGACGGCATACCGCAAGAAGAAAGGAGCAGATGGAAGCCTTGAGAGCCAGGGCGGAAGCCGGAGATCAGGAAGCACAGAGTCAGCTTGCAGAGCGTAAACAGTATCAGGTTAGAGCCACAGTGAAGAGCTACAGAAAAATGCGTGAAGATGCATTGAATGGAGACCCTATTGCAAAAGTAAGATATGAAAAAACACTGGCTATGAGACGTGAAGCGTATCACGCAAAGAAAAGTGAACAGACAGCCTAAGAGTAAGCATAATATCACAATATAATAGTTGCAGAATTGATGAGAATAAGCGGGAGCGATGCAATTATTGTATTAGCCAAAGAGATATGGTATTGTATAGATAGTTTAACAAATCGGAATTTGACGATTTGGTAAATTCCAATTTTCTTCACATAGCAGGTGTTTATATATGGCCGATATTGAATTTATTAGATGTACTGGGACAAATAAAGACTTTATCGAGAACTGTCAGTTATTAGATATGGATTTAGATAGGCGAGTAGGAAGAGTTATAAAAAGAGATAAATATAAACAGTATAATCAGCTTGATGAGATAAAAGAGGCTGTAGTTGTGTATGTTGATGGAAAAGTCGCTGGTGCTGGAGCAATTAGAGAATATCAGTACGGTGATATCGACAATGCAACCGAGTTAAAAAGAGTATTTGTCAGAGATGAATTCCAAGGAAAAGGAATAGGAACCAAGCTAGTTCTTGAATTAATCGAGTGGGCGAAAGAACTAGGATATAGGAAAATGATTCTTGAAACTGGAGAATTGCTACAAGAATCGTGTTATGTATACCGAAAAGTAGGATTTAATAAAATGGATAATTATGGTCCTTATGTTTCAATGCCAGAATCATTGTGCATGATGAAAGAATTGTAACGGAAAAGAACTCGACAATTTCCAGTTTTTGAAACTGAGAAATCGGAATTTGACGAAGGAAGTTGATTGTATGAAAAAGTTGATAGCATTAGTTTTAGCAGTGGTTTGTGTGCTTGGCTTGGTTGGGTGCAACAACAAGACAGTCAATATTGATTTGCCTTTTGAGGTAGGTGATGTTGAAAATATAGAAATGTATCACTTTGTTGGAGCACCTGTGTCAGCAGAAAAGAAGGTCATTGTTGCCGAAGAAACCATAAAGAACTTGTATGATATGTTTGAGGGGCTATCCCTGGAACTCAAAGAAGTAGAGGAAACCGCTGGAGCAGAGATAACCAGTTTCAGATTTAACCTTTCTGATGGAACAAGTTATGAACTGATTTATGGCTGCTATGGAGTAAAGACAGGCAATCTGAAATCTTCCACAGATAATTTTGAATACTTTACAAGTGCAGATATTAGCTCTTATTGGAGCAACACTGACTTAGAGGCAGTTCCCGTTGAAGAAAGCGAGTTGCCAAACTAAGCAGAACAATTCCAATTTGGAGAATTGAAAAAAACGGAATTTACCTATTAAGACATATAAACTCTTGACAATAAAGCTCCTATATAGTATGTTTTTAATAAACTACTATATAGGAGCTTTTGTATGGAAATGAATGGAGGATTTCTTGTCACAAAAATAAAACAGCTTGGAGACCGGATTTTTGAGAAGATTCTCAGTGAAAAGAATATTGATGCGTTTAATGGAGCCCAGGGACGTATTCTTTATGTGCTGTGGCAGGAGGATGGTATCTCAATTAGGTCACTCTCGACTAAATGCGGATTAGCGATAACATCTCTTACTACGATGCTGGAAAGAATGGAAAATCAAGGGCTGATAAGCCGTGTTCAGTCTGAAACGGACAAAAGGAAAACACTCCTGTTTCTGACTGAGAAAGCACATGCCTTAAAGGGCGAGTACGATTCTGTATCTGATGAGATGGGCAGTATTTACTACAAAGGTTTTTCAGAGGAAGAAATTACCCGGTTTGAGGAATGCCTCGACCGCATCAGAAAGAATCTTGAGGAGTGGCAGAAGTCATGAGTATTTGTATCAAAGATCAGATTCAGAACATGAATATCGTCATTGGCTGCACAGTGGGGTGTACATATTGCTATGCCCGCAACAACGTGAAACGCTGGCATATGATTGATGATTTCGCTGACCCTGAATTCTTTCCGGGTAAGCTCAAGATGATGGAAAAGAAACGTCCGCAGAACTTTCTTCTTACCGGCATGAGCGATCTCTCTGGATGGAAGCCGGAATGGAGAGACGAGGTATTTGCAAAGATCCGTGAAAATCCACAGCATCAGTTCCTGTTCCTTACCAAGCGACCTGATTTGCTGGATTTTGATACCGATCTGGAAAACGCATGGTTTGGCGTTACGGTGACGAGGAAAGCAGAACGGTGGCGTATCGACGCCCTTCGGAAAAACGTCAGAGCAAAACATTACCATGTTACCTTTGAGCCGTTATTCGATGATCCCGGCACAGTTGACCTTTCCGGAATCAATTGGATCGTTGTCGGCACCATGACCGGAGCTCAGAGCAGGAAGATTCATACGGAGCCGGAATGGGCATGGTCTCTGACGGACCAGGCACATAAGCTCGGCATTCCGGTGTTTATGAAGGAAGACCTTGTCCCTATCATAGGGGATGAAAATATGATTCAGGAAATGCCGGAAGAATTTAATAAAGTGT
>ENA-OQHY01000234-OQHY01000234.1-human-gut-metagenome-genome-assembly--contig:-NODE-234-length-32363-cov-2.559685_pt1 | contig 32363 bp, 43 predicted proteins | sample MGYA00242570_ERZ504733 | MGnify/ENA primary metagenome ERZ504733 (study PRJEB26092, sample SAMD00036219) | human gut metagenome | host: Homo sapiens | study: EMG produced TPA metagenomics assembly of... | reverse complement strand
TCACGATCACCATGACCATCATCATGATCATCACGACCACGACCATGACCATCATCATGATCATCACGACCATGGACATCCACTGGTTGAAGAAGAGTGGCAGGACGCCCACCAGCGCGCGCATGCGCAGGATATTAACCGCCGCTTCAACGGCCAGAACGTTACCACCGGACAAATTGCACTGTTTGGCCTGACCGGAGGGCTTATCCCCTGCCCGGCCTCAATCACGGTCCTGCTCATCTGCCTGCAGCTGAAGCATTTTGCCCTCGGCGCAACGCTGGTATTCAGCTTCAGTATTGGTCTGGCGTTAACGCTGGTCGCTTCCGGTGCGATTGCCGCCCTGAGCCTTAAGCATGCGACAAAACGCTGGCCGGGTTTCAGCGAGTTTTCACGAAAAGCACCGTGGATCTCCGCCGCCTGATTACTGTGGTCGGGATTTACATGAGCCTGCACGGCCTGAGCGGTATCCTGGCGTAAGCGAGGCGGCCACTGCTGTGGCCGCCTCTTTGCTCAGTCAGGGTTCTGCTGCCAGCTGAAGGTATAGCGAAGCTGGCGTTTCTGCAGAATAAATTCCGGCGAGACGCTGGGGCTCCACGAGTCATCACCGCCCACGCCCATATGGAACGCGTCCAGGTTAAGCCAACACCCCGGCTCCTCGCGCAACAGATGATGGTGGGTTGTCTCATGCAACTGCTGCTGGCTGTAGCGGCTGACGGAGAAATGGAACAGGCCATTCAGCCGATGCGCGCCCAGCAGCAGTTCACGGGTATCACAGCGCAAACCATTTTCTGTCGGGAAGATGTAAGGCGTGTGCATGGCTTCCAGCGGTAATGTCCAGCGCCCCTGCTGAGCCGCCAGCGTTCTGTCCGGGTAGTTTTCATGTGGCCCAAGCCCCAGCCACTGAACCGTTTCCGGCGTTGCGGCAAGATGAACACTCAGGCCTACGCGTGCCGGTTCCGGGATATCAGACGCAATATCGACCTGAATATCGCCATGCAAAACGCCCCGATCGTCCACCCGCCAGATTTTACGGCTCAGGAAGAGCGCTTTACCGCGATACTCCCAGACATGCAGGGTTTTCACCACCGCCTCGGCTGCATGCTGCTCTCCTTCACAGTGCAGTAATCGCGGGGTGAGCTCGTACATGCCTGCCGCTTTCCAGCGCTCAACCCACGCATTCGGATCGATTCGCGTGGCCTCGCTCACGCCAATATCATTGTCCAGCGGTGCGCGGCTAACGTTATCCGTCAGCGGTGAGAGCAGCGTTTCAACGCCATTGCGCCACCATTGCGTCAGGTGTCCTGATGCGCGGTTGAACTGCCAGCGTTGCTGCTGATGCACCAGCTCAAGCACGTCGCCAGTTTGCGTTAACACCGGCGGTACACCTTCCGGTGCTGGCGGGGCGATATACAGGGGAGTCGGAACCGGCCACTGCTCCCACGCGCAGCGATGGTTTGCCGGTGACCACGGCGTCGCCCGCGGCTGATGCACTTCAACGTTCAGCCAGACGTCACCCGCTTCAGGCGCCAGCGCTGGCAGGTCGATGTCCAGACGCTGTGTGCCCTGGGGAGCAATGGAGAGCGTCACGTCCCCCCTGGCCAGCACGCTGCCGTCACGGACAAGGTCCAGCGCAGCACCTCGTTATCGGTATGACGGAACAGGTAATCGCTGTGGACTTCAAGCACCAGCGGAGACGTACTTACCCGCGTAAAGGTGAAAAACTGCTGAGCGCGCTGGGCTTCATACAGCGCCGGATGCGGTGTGCGATCGGGAAAAACCAGCCCGTTAAGGCAGAACTGGCGGTCATTGGGCGTGTCGCCAAAGTCTCCCCCGTAGGCCCAGAACGGTGTGCCATTGTCGTCTTTTCTGGTCAGCGCCTGGTCAACCCAGTCCCAGACAAATCCCCCTGCAGGCGAGGATGGCGGCGAAACGCCTGCCAGTATTTGGCAAAACCACCGAAGCTGTTCCCCATCGCGTGGGCGTATTCACAGAGAATAAGCGGACGCGTTTCATCCGGCATGCCGATCCATTTTTTAACAGACCATTTCGGTACCGCCGGGAAGGGCTGATCCTGATCGACCCGGGCATACATCGGGCACACGATATCGGTCGCTGCCGTATTCGCCCCACCGCCTTCGTACTGCACCGGACGCGTCGGATCGGTAGTTTTCAGCCAGCGATACAGTGCGTCATGGTTCGCGCCATGGCCGGACTCATTCCCCAGCGACCAGATGATAATCGAAGGATGATTGCGGTCGCGCTGCACCATGCGGGTGACGCGTTCGCTCATGGCAGGGAGCCAGCGCGGATCGTCAGCAAGGCGACTCATCGGCACCATGCCGTGGGTTTCAATATTGGCTTCGTCGACGACATACAAACCATAGCGGTCGCAAAGCGTGTACCACAGCGGATGGTTCGGATAGTGCGAGCAGCGCACGGCGTTGAAGTTGTGCTGCTTCATGAGTTCGATATCGCGGCGCATCGTCGCTTCATCCATCACCTGGCCGTTTTCCGGGTGATGTTCATGCCGGTTAACGCCGCGGATCAGCAGGGGTTTACCGTTGAGCTTCAGCAGGCCATTGCTGATCTCTATGCGGCGGAACCCCACATCGCAGGCCTCCGTTTCCAGCACCTCACCCTGCGCGTTCAGAAGGGTCATCGTCAGGCGATAAAGTTCCGGCGTTTCCGCACTCCACAAGGCGGGCGCTTCAACGGGGAGCGCCACCGTTAGCCGCTCGGCCCAGCCGCCGCGCTCATCGACAACGGCAGTGCCCGGCCGCCCGGTGGCACTGGCGCATTTTTCGCCGTTGCGCCACAGGGTAAACGCCACCTCACACTCCGCAAACTGTGCGCCTGCGAGCGCGAGATCCACCTTCAGCACCGCGCGATCCCGCTCCGCATTCAGTCAGTCACAACCTGATAATCGGCAATGTGCGTCTCTGGCTTATGCAGTAGCGACACATCGCGGAAAATCCCGCTCATGCGCCACATGTCCTGATCTTCCAGATAGCTCCCGTCGCACCAGCGCAACACCATGACCGCAATGCGGTTCTGGCCAGGACGCAGCACCGTAGAAAGATCGAATTCGGCGGCAGTCGCTGTCCTGTGAATAACCGATCCACTGACCGTTACACCACAGATGAAACGCCGAGTTCACGCCATCGAAGACAATGCGGGTTTGGCCGCTCTGCAGCCAGACATCATCCATCTCAAATGTGAGCGAGTAACAACCTGTTGGGTTTTCTTGCGGCACAAACGGTGGGTTTACGGGGATCGGATAGGTCACGTTGGTGTAGATGGGCGTGTCGAACCCCTGCATCTGCCAGTTAGAGGGCACGGGCATCAGCACGGCATCGGCGCAATCTTCACTGACCCATACCGAAGGAACCTGCTCTGGTGCAGGAAAGAAGCTAAAACGCCACTCCCCGTTAAGGAGGCGTCGGCTGACGGTTCCCCCGTCTTCTCTGGCGGAGTGTTCATCACGCCAGCTGTGCAAGGAGCATGTGCTGCCAGGCGGTTCCACTGGGTGACTCCGGGATTTTCCCAGTCCCGACGAGCCAGAAGTGCGCTGAGGGTCAGCGATGGAGTGTTGGACATATTAACCTCTTTGCGAAGCGCTCACAATTTTAGTTAACATGCCCTGGCTGCCGGGTGCGGTAAAGCATCGGATCGCGGGGTAGCGAGTCAGATCACAAAAGTCTTACCGGCGAGCAAGTTGCTCAGCCGCTAACGCCAGGCTCCTGAGCTGCTGTGCAGATCCTCGCGTTCGATCTGCTGCGGATCGTGGCGAGCGGTAGAATGGCGGGTCACCAGCGTCACCGGAAGCTGAACCTGCAGCATGCGTCACCCTCGACTGGCGCCAGCAGCCACTCCACGCTTCGCTCGCCAGCCTCGCGAAAAGCCTGGCGAATGGTGGTCAGGGGGGGAGAAAACCAGGCGCTGTCTGCCGTATCGTCGAACCCGACAACCGACATCTGGCCCGGGATCGCGGTCCCTTTTTCCGCACAGGCGCGCATCACCCCAGCGCCATTTGGTCATTCGCGACCACTATCGCATCCGGGAGTTGCGCGGCAGATAACAGCAAATGTCCTTTCTCATATCCGCTTGCCGCACTCCAGTCGCCGTGCGCCACCGCGACAGCCTCAAGCCCGGCCTGTGCCAGCGTGGCGTTCCAGCTGCGAGACGTGCCGGCAGAGACAGAGCTCTCCGGTCCACTCAGCAGCGCTATACGCTCATGCCCCAGCGAAAGCAGATGCTCAATCCCGAGACGAGCACCCTGCTCTGCATTAAACACAAGACTGTTTACCTGAGCCGAGGGCGAGACATCCAGAAACAGCACAGGAATGGGCGATGCGAGGGCTTTTAGCGCTTCAGCATGAGGATCCTCCAGCGGCACATTCACCAGCAGAGCTTCCACACGCTGCGCCAGCAACGCCTGAAGGGCAGAGTGGCACTGCTGTGGATGTTCCACCATTGAGATAAGCACGCTCGCCCCCTGCTCAACCGCCCGGGATTTTACCGCCGAAACAATTTGCGAAGGGGCGTGCAGCGCCAGATCGGTAGTAATAAGGCCAAGCGTACGGGTACGTTTACCCGCCAGCTGTTGTGCCTGAGATTGGGGACGTAGTGCAGTTCCGCCATCGCCTGCTGCACCTTTTCCCGCGTGCGGGCAGAGACATGCTCCGCGTCGTTAATCACACGGGAAACGGTCTGATAAGAAACCCCCGCAAGGAGGGCAACATCATAAAGAGTGATTGCTTTCATGCATTCTGGCATCGCGTCATTCGAAGGCCACTATTCTGACACAGCGACGCCATGAAAACATGTGAGCGCTTCGCAGAATTAAACAACCCGCTCCGGCTGGGGAGTCTTCTCAACGCGCGGCTTATAACGGAACAGAGGCAAGCAGATCTGGATAAGCGGGCCAATGGTCAGCGCATACGCGACGGTGCCTATCCCGAACGTTCCGCCCAGCATGCACCCAATCAGCAGCACGGACACTTCAATCGAGGTACGCACGCTGCGGATGGACCATCCCATACGGGCATGGATCCCGGTCATGAGACCGTCGCGCGGGCCCGCCCCGAAACCGGCACCGATATACATACCGGTGGCTATCGCGTTCACGACAATTCCAGCCACCAGCAGCGCGATACGCAGGGGCAGCGAGGTCACCTCGGGGATCAGGCCATGGAGCATCTGCCGCCAGGCCAATAATAATCACGTTACTGAGGGTTCCCAGACCAGGCATCTGACGCAGCGGGATCCACAGCAGGAGTACCGCCGCACCGGTTAAAATAATCACCATTCCTATGCTCAACCCCAGCTGGATCGCCACGCCCAGGTGGAAGACGTCCCACGGATCGAGCCCCAGATCCGAACGAATAAACATCGTGGTTGAAAGCCCATACAGCCCTAAACCGACATACAGTTGTAGCAGACGACGTACCATTTTTATCTTCTCCAGTGAACCAGGCTTTCATCTTGAGCGAAAATGGCATTATGATTAATGTCCAGTTTTCAAATAGTGGACTGCACATGTCATCTCGCCGCTTCGGAAGCCAGTCATTGGTACGCCTGTTAGGCCATTGGCAACAAACCTCGTCCCGGACCCCGCTCTGGCGTCAGCTGGCGGATGCATTACGCCTGTTAATTCTTGATGGCCGACTGGCACTTAACACCCGTCTACCCGGCGAGCGGGAGCTGGCCACTGCGCTGGATGTGAGCCGGACCACCATCAGCAGCGCACTCGCCCATCTGCGTGAGGAAGGTTATCTCGAAAGCCGCCACGGCAGCGGTTCACGCGTGATCCTGCCCGACACACGCGCCGTGCCAACCCTTTCAGCAGCCAGTGCCGCGCTGGATCTCTCCACCGCGGCGCTCAATGCCGGGCCTGAGATCCACCAGGCCTATACCCATGCGCTCACGGCCATTACGCAACATCTCTCGCTTACGGGTTACGATCAGCTTGGGTTGCCGGCGCTGCGGGAAGCCATCGCCGCACGCTATACCGCGCGGGGGCTTCCGACCCGGACAGACGAGGTAATGGTAGTCAATGGTGCGGTCAGCGGTTTTGCGCTGGTCCTGCGGATGATGACCGGCCCGGGGGGATCGCGTCGTGGTCGATCATCCCACTTACCCGCTGGCGATCGCCGCCATTCAGGGAGCGCAGTGCCGTCCAGTGGGCGTGTCGCTGCCGGAAACGGGCTGGGATACCCATGGGTTTGCCGCAACGCTTGCCCAGACAGCGCCGCGCCTGGCATACCTGATGCCCGATTTTCATAACCCGACCGGGCGATGCATGGATATTCCCACCCGTCAGGCAATCACCGAGATTGCCGCGCAAACCCGCACGACGCTGGTAGTAGATGAAACGATGGTGGATCTGTGGTTTGACTCGCCCCCGCCGCCGCCGCTGGCGTCATTTAACCCGCAGGCCACGTGATAACGTTAGGCTCTGCCGGAAAAAGTTTCTGGGGCGGCCTTCGTCTTGGCTGGATCCGTGCCTCCTCGCGCACCATCGCTACGCTTGCCCAGACGCGGGATACCCTGGATTTAGGATCGCCCATGCTCGAACAGCTGGCGACGCTGTGGCTTATCAATAACAGCGAAACGTTTTTGCCTGCTCGCCGGAAGATGCTGGCGGAACGACGAGACCAATGCGGCGCGCTGTTGCGCGAGCACTTCCCTGAATGGACATTCCATGAAGCGGAAGGCGGGCTTTCCTACTGGATTGAACTGCCGGGGATGCTGGCAACACAGCTTGCTGCACGCGCAGAGATACTGGGAATCAACCTGGGGACCGGCACGCGGTTTGGTTTATCGGGTGCGTTTGATCGGTATTTACGTATGCCCTTTTCACTCGATCCGGCTGAGCTTGAACAGGCATTACTGAGAATTAAACCCTTGTGGCTCGCCCTGAATAAAAACGTGCCATCAATAAAAAGAAGTCTGGTTTGATATAAAAAATTTGAAGTGGATCATAAAATAAAAACTGCTGACTGTCACAGATACAGTCAGCAGTTTTCACCATTCAGGATTTAGTGCTGAGGAGGAATAGGAAAACCTTTCAGTGAAATAACGAAATTTTCACCGTCTTTCTTTATTTTTGCGCCGGTATCACACCAGTCAGACGCAATACGAAAGAACTCATCACTTCCTACATTCCAGCCAAGACGTACATGCTTCACGTAGCCTGAACGCAACAGATCGCAGGCCTCGTTGTAGTCACTGGCAGTTGACAGTTGTTGTTTCATTTTCTCTTCTTAAGAATTTTACGTAGAGCCTTGATTTCTTTAGGAGTAAATGGAGAAACACTCTCTTCTTCCGTATGCTGGTTATCAATATCCTCTTCCGATACTCCCGCCTCTTCTACCGCTTCGAATGCCAGCAGCAGCAGTTTCTCTGTCGTCACGCTTAAATTCTCGTTATTAACTTCAGCATAGTGGCGAAGTCTTTCTTTTAGCGCTTGATCAATCTTAACGTTTAACACCGCAGTAGCCATGTTTGTCACTTCCCTTCGGAATAAGTACTTTATTTAATACACGAACTTAACAATGTTATCCAGATATATATTTTTAAGTTATGACAGAAAAAAGACATCCGATATTAAAATGACAGTCTATTATTACAGGTTTATGACAGTAATATTTCAATGCAATGAAATATATATTACATGCAGTCAGTAAAGTCCTAATAACGTTGTGGATTAAAGGCTATTCGAAGCGAAGAGAAACAGGGAGAGTGTTGATGAGAGCAGAAATGGGTGGGGGCCCTGCCAGCTACATCCCGGCACACACGTCGTCTGCCCTGGCTGCTTCCTTCCGGACCTGACCTGGTGAACAGAGTAGCGTTGCGGGAGAACCAACAGAGCCCCCATTGAGAGCGTTGATAACCAACGCGCTGGCGCATTATCCCTGTGCTTACCGCCAATTGCAAGCGACCCGCAACTGGATGCTGGTTTCTTGCGCAAACTGGCGCAGCAATTGGGTTTATCTTCGTTTAACATGACTGTCCAGACATTCCCCACAGGTAGACGTATGGACGAACATGACTCCTTTCCACAACGCGTATGGCAAATTGTGGCCTCTGTGCCGGAAGGTTATGTTACCACCTATGGCGACGTAGCGCGTCTGGCCGGTTCTCCGCGTGCGCGCGGCAGGTCGGTGGCGTACTGAAAAGGTTGCCCGAAGGAAGCACCCTGCCCTGGCATCGGGTGGTAAATCGTCATGGGGCGATCTCGTTGACCGGGCCGGATCTGCAGCGCCAGCGTCAGGCGTTACTGTCAGAAGGGGTGCAGGTGTCGGGGTCAGGACAGATTGATTTGCAAAAGTACCGCTGGGTGTATTAAACCCTCTCCCGAAGGAGAGGGTTTAAAGCGTTACATCTGGGTCGGAGGGGTTGGCAGAGACGGTTGGTTAGTCTGTGGCGCAACCGGCACTTCGGTTTGCTGTACCGGAACCAGGTTCAGGTCAACTTTTGTCCCGCCGTGGTTAATCGCTTCCTGCACCGTATCGGTGATAAACACCAGTTTATCGTTGATCGTTACTGCTGCGCTCAGGAGGATACGGGCATTAGGCTGCACGTCTGATGGGTTATACGGCAACACGAAGCTAAACGGTGCCTGCTTACCTTCCGTACGCACGGCACGCTGGGCCAATACTTTAGACGGCGCGTCTGCCAGGGAAGCATCAGACAGGGTTACCGTTAATACCGCATCTGGCGGTAACGCGACTTTCTGTTTAATCCAGATAGTCCCGGAAACGTTAGGCTGCTGAATGGACTGCTGTGAGAGTGTATTAATCCCGTTTGGATCTGCTGCTGGCACCGGCACCTGGGCGCTCTTTCCTGCACAGGCGGACAACGCCACCGCAATTGCTACACCACTTAGCATGGGCACGAGTTTCATTGAAGTCTCCTTATCATCAATGCACCAGCGGGATCGATCCCATCCGATGTCGTTTCAATCACATAACACAGGTAAGTTTGGCACAGATCACTGATTTATGCTAAAATCGTCCAGATATTCAGATTATTCTACCCATCGGACCACTTTCATTTCTGCGTTATACTCTGCCTATCTTTCGCTACGGCGTTTATTGAGGACAACTATGAGTCAGGCACTGAACAATCTGCTGACATTACTGAATCTGGAAAAAATTGAGGAAGGACTCTTTCGCGGACAGAGCGAAGATCTCGGCTTACGCCAGGTCTTCGGCGGGCAAGTCGTAGGACAAGCGCTCTACGCAGCAAAGGAGACCGTCCCTGCAGACCGTCTGGTGCACTCATTTCACAGCTACTTCTTACGCCCTGGTGATAGCGCAAAACCCATCGTATATGACGTTGAGGTATTGCGGGATGGCAACAGCTTTAGCGCGCGTCGTGTCGCGGCGGTTCAGAATGGCAAGCCTATCTTTTATATGACCGCCTCGTTCCAGGCGCCGGAACCGGGTTATGAGCATCAGAAAACGATGCCACCCGCGCCGTCGCCAGACGATCTCAAATCCGAGACCGATATCGCCCGTGCGCTGGCGCATCTGCTTCCACCGCAGGTAAAGGAGAAGTTTCTCTGCGATAAACCGCTTGAGATCCGTCCTGTTGAATTCCATAACCCGATGAAAGGCCACACGGCCGAGCCGAAGCGCCAGGTCTGGATCCGCGCTAACGGTACCGTGCCCGCGGATTTCCGCGTTCATCAGTATCTGCTGGGTTATGCCTCAGATTTCAACTTCCTGCCGGTGGCGCTGCAGCCGCACGGCGTGGGCTTCCTTGAAAAAGGGATGCAGGTGGCCACCATCGATCACTCCATGTGGTTCCATCGTCCGTTCGACATGAACGAGTGGCTGCTCTACAGCGTGGAGAGTACTTCGGCGTCAAGCGCACGCGGCTTTGTGCGCGGTGAGTTTTACACTCAGGATGGCGTGCTGGTCGCGTCGACGGTGCAGGAAGGGGTAATGCGTAACCGCGGGTGATGTTGTACTGCGGCCCTCTCCCGACGGGAGAGGGAACAAAACGAAAACGGCAACCCTGGGTTGCCGTTTTGCTTATCAGGCGTTGTACGCATTCTCGCCGTGGCTGTTGACGTCCAGACCTTCGCGTTCCTGCTCTTCCGGAACACGCAGACCGACGGTCATATCCGCCAGCTTATAGCCGATGAAGGCACAACGGCAGACCACACGACGGTGATGGCAATACTTTCCAACTGCACCAGCACCTGGTGAACCATCGTGACGCCTTCTGCGTACCCCACGCCACCCAGCGATTTCGCCGCGAAGATACCGGTCATGATACAACCGACGATGCCGCAGACGCCGTGTACACCGAAGACATCGCACGGGTCATCGACGCGCAGAACACGTTTCAGCGCCGTCACACCCCACAGACCCGCCAGACCGGCGACCAGCCCGACAAGCAGCGCGCCGCCAACACCGACGTAGCCACAAGCTGGCGTGATACCAACCAGACCGGCAATTGCACCTGAACAGCACCCAACAGTGAAGGCTTACCGCGCACCGCCCACTCACCAAACACCCATGAGAGGATCGCACCCGCCGTGGCCACAACCGTGTTCACGAAGGCCAGCGCGGCGATTTCGTTTGCTGCGCTTGCTGAACCGGCGTTGAAGCCGAACCAGCCAAAGTAAAGGATCGCTGTACCGGTAAAGACCATCGGCAGGTTGTGCGGTTTGAACGCTTCTTTACCGAAGCCCACGCGTTTGCCAATCAGGTATGCTCCTACCAGGCCCGCCACCGCGGCGTTGATGTGTACAACAGTACCGCCTGCGAAGTCCAGCGCGCCATGGCTCGCCAGCAGACCGCCACCCCAGACCATGTGCGCAATCGGCACATAGGAGAGCGTCAGCCAGACCACCACGAAGATCAGGACGGCGGAGAAGCGAATACGCTCAGCCAGCGCCCCGACGATCAGCCGACGGTGATACAGGCGAACGAGCCCTGGAAGGCAACATGAATATATTGATAGAAACTGCCCATCAGCGCGGTCAGTTCGATGTTTTTCAGCATGACCCAGTCAAAGTTTCCGAAGAACGCATTGCCCGTGCCGAAGGCAGAGAGTAACCGTAGACCACCCACAACACGCAAACCAGCGCGAACGTGACGGCAACCTGCGTCAGCATGGAGAGAACGTTTTTGCCACGGATCAGGCCGCCGTAGAACAGCGCAATGCCCGGAATGGACATGAACAGCACCAGCGCGGTGCTGATCATCATAAAGGCGTTATCGGCTTTGTCTGCCACCGCAGGGGCAGCCAGTGCCAGGCCCGGCAGCAGTGCCAGCGAACCCAGACCCGTTTTGATTGTTGCTATCTTCATTTTCTCGATCCCTATCACTGTGTGCCAGGAGTTACTTACAGTGCCGCTTCGTCAGATTCGCCGGTACGGATGCGAATGACGCGCTGCAATTCGGCAACGAAAATTTTGCCGTCGCCAATTTTGCCGGTGTAGGCCGCTTTGCTAATGACATCAATAACTTCATCAAGCTGGTCATCAGCAATCGCGACATCAATTTTTACTTTTGGCAGGAAGTTAACGCTGTATTCTGCCCCGCGGTAAAGCTCGGCATGACCCTTCTGACGACCAAAGCCTTTCACTTCGGTGACAGTCAGTCCCTGAATACCCATGGAAGACAATGCTTCACGCACGTCTTCGAGTTTGAATGGTTTGATTACAACCGTAACCAGCTTCATAGATCCCCTCCAGTCAGAATTCGGTAATGGCCGCCGCTAATACGCAGAAGACATTGCAAGGGGTGTGCCAGAAATGAAAACCTGAGGGAAACGCGCTGCAATGAGCATTACACGAGCATGTTTAACGAACCGGTGAAAAAAAACGCACCATGACAGTGCACGGTGCGTTTCAGTTTTGCACCAACAGTAATGACTGTTAGCGCGCTGCCTTATTTTGGTGCATCAGGCGCTGAGGGATTCGTCCTCACGCACGCTGGCGGCCAGCTCTTCACCGGCCAGCTGCAGCTGATACATCTGCCAGTAGCGCCCTTTTGCTTCGAGCAGCTCCCGGTGCGTACCGCGTTCGACGGCCTGACCACGGTGCAGCACCAGGATGGTGTCTGCGTCGACAATCGTTGAAAGACGGTGTGCGATAACCACCAGCGTCGTGTGGTCACGCACCGCGGCCAGCGCCAGCTGGATAGCCTGCTCAGTACCAGAGTCGATGCTGGCGGTTGCTTCGTCGAGTATCAGCACCTGCGGCGTTTCAATCAGCACCCGCGCCAGGGCCAGAAGCTGCTTTTGTCCTACCGAGAGGTTATTCCCCTGCTCACCGAGCCGGGTATTGATCCCATCGCTAAAACCGCGCGCCAGCTCTGCCAGCTGCACGGTTTCCAGCACATCCCACACCTGTTGCTGGGTATAATCCCGCCCCAGGGTGACGTTGGCGTAAAAGGTATCGGCCATGACTACCGGGTCTTGCTGCACCATTGCAACGCCTTTGCGCAACACATTGTGGCTCAGTGATGCGAGCGGACGACCATCAATGCGGATTTCACCCTGACTGACCGGGTAATAGCCCATCAACAGGCTGGCGAGGGTACTTTTGCCGCTGCCGGTGTGCCCCACCAGCGCCACAAAGCCGCGCGACGGCACATCAAGAGAGATGTCCTGCAACACCAGACGGTCTTCACGGTAAGCAAACGAGACCTTATCAAACGTAATCTCTCCGCTTTGCAAAGGACGCTCATCATCGCCGTAGGTCTGACGTGGCCGGTCCATCAGTTCGAACACGCGCTCCCCCGCCACCACGGCCTGTTGCAACATAGACTGCTGGGTGGTGAGTTCTATCAACGGTTCATTAAGGCGTCCCAGATAGCTGATAAAAGCGTACAGAACCCCAACTTCAATTGTTCCGTTCGCGCTCATCCCGAAAAGCATCAGCAGGCCACAGAGAACCAGCGCCGAGAAGAGGCTCAGCAGCGGACGCAGCAGGAAACCGTCCAGTCGCAGCGTTTGCATACGCGCCATATAGTGCGACCGGCTGGCTTCCCCCATGCGTTCACCAAAGCGAGCCTGCTGGCGGAACTGCTGAATGACGCTCATGCCGTTGATCACTTCGTTGAAGCCATCGTTGATATCGGCAGATAGGCCCGCACCCGACGCACAATCGGCGTGCTGTAGCGTTGATAGATGACCATTACAATCAATACGGCCGGGAAGATGGTGATCGCCACCAGAGCCATACGCCAGTTGAGGCTGAACATCGCCACCAGCATGGCGCCAATCAGCGCCGCGCTGCGCAGCACGGTTGCCACGACGGTGACATACAGATCGCGGATCACCTCGGTATCGTTGGTCACCCGGGATATCACCTGCCCAACCGGCTGGGTATCAAACTCGCTCAACGGCTGGCGTAGCGCCGCATCCATCACATCCGTACGTAGCTTCTGCACCACGCCCACGGCCGCCCGGTTAAAGAGCAGAGACTGGGCGTAATGCAGTGACGCCGCCGTCAGCTGTAGCCCAACGTAGGCCACACCTAACCCCGCGACAAGCCCCAGCGGCAAATAGCTTTTTGCCACCATATTGTCGATAAAGTAGCTGATAAGCAGCGGACCGCTCACTTCTGCAATCGCGGCAATCCACAGCAACAGTACGGCAAGCGAAAGCGGTTTTCGCCACGGAGAACCATAGGCCAGCAGGCGTTTTAGCGTCGGCCACTGCGTCACGGTCTTACGCATTAGCGTTCTCCTCATCCTGTTCCGGGGCGTCGTCCAGCGCCGCTTCAAGCTGCTGATAACGATACATATCGCGATACCAGCCCGGTTGCTCCGCAAGCTGTTCATGCTGTCCGCGCTGGGCAATGTGCCCGTGCTGTAATACCAGAATTTCATTGGCTTCCGTCAGCGCCGACAACCGGTGTGCACTGATGATCACCGTCCTTCCATCCCCCACTGTCGCAGGTTATGCAGGATCTGGTGCTCGGTGCGGCCATCGACGGCAGAGAGCGCATCATCAAGGATCAGGATTTCGGCATTCAGCAGCAGCGCGCGGGCAATCGAGAGACGCTGTTTTTGCCCGCCGGAAAGCATAACGCCACGCTCACCCACTTCCGTTTCATAGCCCTGTGGCAGACGCAGAATATCGTCATGGACGCTGGCCAGGCGCGCGACGTGCTCAATCTCTTCCTGAGTTGCCGCCGGCGTCCGAGGGCAATGTTATTCGCCACGGTGTCAGAAAAGAGAAACGGCGTCTGGCTGACCACCGCCAGACGACCGCGCCAGTCATCGAGTAGCAGGTTCGTCAACGGAATATCATGGAAGCGAATATCGCCCTGCGTGACGTCAAAATGACGTTGAAGCAGGGAGAGTACGGTACTTTTCCCGGCGCCTGTCGGACCGCAGATACCGAGCATCTGACCCGGTTTGAGCGTAAAGCTGACGTTCTCCAGTACCGTATGTTCCGTTTGCGGATACACAAACTTACGGACGTCGACATTCATCACGCCGCGCCCGTCCGGTACCGATTCGCTACCGTCATTCACCACTGGCGCTTCGGCCAGCATCGCGCGAATACGGCTGTAGGCGGCGCTGCCGCGCTCTACGATGTTAAACATCCAGCCAGTGCCAGCATCGGCCATATCATCAGCCCAGGTACATGGCAAAGCTGGTCAATTGCCCGAGGGTTAGCGAGCCCTGCACCACCATCCAGCTCCCGCCACCAATGGCCAGCAGGTTTGCCATGCCAATCGCGACATAGATTGTCGGGTCAAACCGCGCATCGATACGCGCAACGCGCATGTTCTTCGCCCCCGTGTCGGCGGCATCGGCTGCAAACAGCGCGGATTGTCGATCTTCCAGGCCAAACGCTTTGATCATGCGGATGCTGGTCATGCTCTCCTGCGTACGGTCATTCAGCGAGGAAAACGCCGCCTGCGCCAGCTTGAAGCGCTCATGAAGCTGTTCGCCATAGCGGTTGATCGCCAGCGCCATCAGCGGCATAGGTAGCAACGCCAGCAGCGTGAGCTGCCAGCTTATCTGGGTGGACATCACAATCAGAACCGCACAGCCCATCACCAGAGAGTCCACCAGCGTTAACACCCCTTCCCCGGCGGCAAACACGACGCGGTCAACGTCATTGGTGGCGCGAGCGATAAGATCCCCGGTGCGATGGCGCAGGTAGAACTCGGGATGCTGGCGGCTCAGCTGACGATAAAAATCTTCACGCAGTTCGACGGCCAGCTGATAGGACGCGCCAAACAGCAGTACCCGCCAGACGTAGCGCAGCAGATAGACAATGATGGCCGTCAGCACCAGCGTGCGACCCACATCAACACCCGTGCGGTGGTGTAATGCTGTTCTGTAACGCCATCCACAACGTATCCCACCACTTTCGGTGGAATTAACTGCAGGATGGCAATGATAATAAGCAGGGCCACAGCGCCGAGGTAGCGTTGCCACTCCCGACGAAAGTACCAGCTTAATTGGGCAAATAATCGCACGCGGTTTGTTCCTGAAGGTATGGATCCGGCTACGCCGGGAAGTTATTCAATTAATCAATGGGTAGTGCTGTGGTGTATTTAATCTGTTCCATGGCGAAGCTCGAGGTGACGTCCGACAAGCCGGTACGCTGTTCACCAGCCGCTTGTAAAAATCATCATAACGCTTCATGTCTGCCACCTGGACGCGCATCAGATAGTCATACTCTCCCGCCATGCGCCAGAAACCGAGCACCTCCGGCATCTCGGAGACCTGTGTTACGAAGCGGCTGTACCACTCGCTGCTGTGATGTTGGGTTTTTATCAGGACAAATGCCGTCAACCCAAGCCCCAGTTTTTCGGGATCTAAAAGCGCGACTCGCCCCAGAAGGATGCCGTCATCTTCAAGCTTCTTGAGGCGCTTCCAGCACGGCGTGGTGGTCAGATTAACGGCATCTGCCAGTGCCTGCAAAGAGAGGTACAGTCACTTTGCAGTAAGAAAGCAGCTTACGGTCTATTTTATCTAGCATACCCACCTCACAGAGAAAAATTTTCTCCCTTCATTCTATTTTAAAGGCCATATAGCAACAATTTTTTCTGTGCTTTTCGCTATGCTGGGCACAAAATGACAAACGGATAAATACGATGAATAGCGCCTGGGTTAAACATGCCATCAGCGAAATCAATGCCGACTATCAGCGCTCGGCGGACACCCATCTCATTCGCCTGGCTCTGCCGGGTTTTGCTGGCATCCAGCTGTACCTGAAAGATGAAAGCACCCATCCACCGGTAGCCTGAAGCATCGCCTGGCGCGTTCGCTCTTTTTATACGGTTTGTGTAACGGCTGGATTAAGAAGGGAACCACGATTATTGAATCCTCCTCCGGTTCAACCGCCGTATCCGAAGCCTACTTTGCCCGCCTGCTGGGCCTGCCGTTTATCGCCGTGATGCCCTCCTGCACCGCGAAACGAAAAATTGAGCAGATCGAATTTTACGGTGGACGCTGCCACTTTGTGGAAAGCGCCTGCGAAATTTACGCCGCGTCTGAAATGCTGGCCCGTGAGCTGAATGGCCACTATATGGACCAGTTCACCTTTGCGGAGCGAGCCACAGACTGGCGCGGCAATAACAACATTGCCGACAGTATTTTCCGCCAGATGACCCACGAACCTCACCCTGTTCCGTCGTACATCGTGATGAGCGCCGGTACTGGCGGCACCTCAGCCACCCTGGGACGTTACATCCGCTGTCAGGGCTATAATACGCAGCTGATGGTGGTGGATCCGCAGAACTCGGTGTTCCTGGACTACTGGCAAAGCCGCAATGCGGATCTGCGCAGCCCGGTGGGCAGTAAGATTGAAGGTATTGGCCGCCCGCGCGTGGAGCTTCATTCATTCCGGACGTAGTGGATGAAATGCTCCGCGTGCCGGATGCCGCCAGCGTGGCAACCGCGCACTGGCTGGAGACACAAATTGGTCGTAAAGTCGGTGCATCTACCGGCACCAACATGTGGGGAGCCCTGCAGCTTGCGGCTCGCATGCGTGAAGAGGGGCGCACCGGCTCTATCGTCACCCTGCTCTGCGACAGCGGCGAGCGCTATCTTGAGACCTATTACAATGCGCAGTGGGTTCAGGCAAACATCGGCGATATTGAGCGTGGAAAGCGCAGATTACGCAGCTGGTGAAATAAAAAAAAGCCAGACCGGGGTCTGGCTTGCTGGAAGGGTCTCACTATTCGGGGGAATATGGGAGGTTGTTGTTGTCCAGCCAATGCGTCAAAAAATGAGACACTGCTTCGTTACCGCAGTGCCCGATAACCGGTAGATGGGGAAGCTCTGCCTTCAACTGCGGCATCGCATTTCCCATGATCAGACCGCGACCAACGCTGCCCAGCATTTCGCGGTCGTTCATGGCGTCGCCAAACGCCATACATTCCTGCATCGTTAAGCCCAGGTGATCGCTCAGTACCGCCAGCGCCGATCCTTTATTACACCCAACCGGCAAAACCTCGAGACAGTCCACCGCTGAAAAGGTCAGGTGCGCCCGGTCGCCTAACGCGTCATTCAGCTGAATGCGTAAGCGACAAAGATCGTCATGATCGCCGCAGAAACAGATCTTCGTCACCGCGTGAGCCGGAATACGGCGCAGATCGATAAGCTGATAGCGGAAACCACTGTAGACATGGGCGTGCAGCAATGCCGGAATGTCATGCCCGGTAAACCAGCCGTTATCGTTAAAGACATGAACGCTGGCCCGGGTGTCCCAGGTGCTGTGCAGGACGATATCTGCACTTCCGGGTTGAGATCCTGACGGTGGAGAACATCGCCTTCGACAGAGTGAAATGCGTGTCCCGTTGCCGGTAATAAGAAAAGCATCCAGGGAAAATGCCCCCAGCAAATGGCGCATCTCCAGCACATGACGGCCGGTGGCAAACGTCAGGGTGACATCACGTTCATGCAGGCGCTTCAGTACTCAGGGTTTTCTCACCCAGACGGTGATCCGGCATTAACAACGTACCGTCCATATCAAACGCAGCGAGACGAGCATGATTACTCCTGAAATGTGATGCGGTTAACTTGTGCATCAGTATTGCGTGAGATATACGGAAGTAATAGTGAATAGATGATAATTATTGTTCAGGGTTTCTCATGCGCCAGCTTAACCGACTCAACCAGTACCACCGTTTGTGGCAGCCTTCCGCTGGCGCGACGCAGCAGGCCACCATCAGCGAGCTGGCCGCCCGCTGTTTTTGCAGCGAACGGCATGTCCGTACGTTACTGCGTCAGGCACAGGAGGCGGGCTGGCTTAGCTGGCGAGCGCAGTCTGGCCGCGGTAAGCGTGGGGAGCTGACTTTCCACGTCACCCCGGAGTCACTGCGCAATGTGATGATGGAAGAGGCGCTGAAGCGTGGGCAGCAGCATAACGCGCTTGAGCTGGCCCAGCTGGCACCGGAGGAGCTGCGGTCACTGCTTCATCCGTTTTTAGGCGGCCAGTGGCAAAACGATACGCCGACGCTGCGCATTCCCTATTACCGCTCGCTGGATCCACTGCATCCCGGCTTTTTACCCGGTCGGGCGGAACAGCATCTGGCAGGACAGGTCTTTTCCGGGCTGACGCGTTTTCACGGTAACAGCAGCGAACCGACGGGCGATCTTGCCCATCACTGGGACGTGTCGGAGGACGGACTGCGCTGGCATTTTTATATTCGCTCCACGCTTCACTGGCATAACGGTGATAAAGTCGAAACGGCCCAGTTACAGGAGAGTCTGAATGCGATGTTGACGCTCCCGGCCATGCACAGGCTTTTTCAGAGCGTGCTGCGCATTGAAGTTACCCATCCGCAGTGTCTGACGTTTATTTTACACAAGCCCGACTACTGGCTGGCGCATCGGCTGGCAACCTATTGCAGCCGTGTGGCGCACCCGGCACAACCGATGACAGGCAGCGGACCTTTCAGGCTCACCGCGTATAAGCCGGACCTGGTTCGTCTGGAAAGCCATGAGCAGTATCACCTTAGCCACCCGCTACTGAAGGCCATCGAGTTCTGGATCACCCCTCAGCTATTTGATCAGGGGCTTGGAACCAGCTGCCGGCATCCGGTACAAATCGCCATCGGGGAGCCTGACGAACTGACCCGTTTGCGGCTGGTGAGTAACAGCATCAGCCTGGGATTTTGCTACCTCACGCTGAAGCGCAGCCCGCGTCTTAGCGAAATGCAGGCAAGACGCCTTATCAACATCATTCACCTCTCAACGCTTCTGCATACTCTTCCTCTGGATGAGGGCTTATCACCCAACGCAGGAGTTGCTGCCGGGCTGGCGTATTCCTGAGTGGCCGGATCTCACGGATGTCCCTTTGCCTGAGACGCTGACCTGATTTACCATCTGCCCGTCGAGTTACATACCATGGCGAGTCAGCTAAAAGCGTATCTTTCCCGCCAGGGCTGCGCGTTAACGGTCATCTTTCACGATGCCAAAACGTGGGACGGATGTCAGCATCTTGCCGACGCGGACCTCATGATGGGAGACAGGCTGATTGGCGAAGCACCGGAATACACCCTTGAGCAGTGGCTTCGCTGCGATGCGCTATGGCCGCACCTGCTGAGCGCGCCGCAACATGCCCATCTGCAGGCGACACTGGATGCCGTTCAGACTCAGGCTGACGAGCATGCCCGGCATCGCGGGCTGAAAGCTATTTTTACCCAACTCATGGAGAGCGCGGTGCTGACGCCGTTGTTTAACTACCAGTACCAAATCAGCGCGCCCCCGGGAGTCAATGGCATACGGCTTAACACCCGCGGCTGGTTCGATTTCACCGAAGCCTGGCTCCCGGCCCCCAAATCGTGAAGAAGCTGGTCGTCGCCGTAGTCAGACGGTAACATGATGTTTTTACCGTAACTGTCGAGATGATTTATGAAACGTGCCGTCGTCGTGTTCAGCGGAGGACAAGATTCCACTACCTGCCTGGTTCAGGCGCTTCATCAGTACGATGAAGTTCACTGTGTCACTTTCGATTATGGTCAGCGACATCGCGCTGAAATCGACGTCGCCCGTGAACTGGCGCTGAAACTGGGCGCGCGCGCGCATAAGGTGCTGGACGTTACGCTGTTAAATGAACTGGCCGTCAGTAGCCTCACCCGCGACAGTATTCCCGTTCCTGACTATGAACCTGATGCCAGCGGCATTCCGAACACCTTTGTGCCAGGCCGCAACATTCTCTTCCTGACGCTGACGGCGATCTACGCCTACCAGGTGAAAGCCGAAGCGGTGATCACGGGCGTGTGTGAAACCGACTTCTCCGGGTACCCTGACTGCGTGACGAGTTCGTGAAGGCTCTCAACCACGCCGTGAATCTGGGGATGGCAAAAGAGACGCGCTTTGAAACGCCACTGATGTGGCTTGATAAAGCGGAAACCTGGGCGCTGGCAGACTACTGGGGCAAACTGGACATGGTTCGCAGCGAAACCCTTACCTGCTACAACGGCATTAAAGGTGATGGCTGTGGCCAGTGTGCGGCCTGTAATCTACGCGCAAACGGACTGAATCACTATCTGGCCGATAAAGCGGGCGTGATGTCGGCGATGAAGAAAAAACCGGGCTCAAATAAGCTCTTTGACCGTGCTGGCGAACAGAATATCGACAGCACGGGTCATGAACACAACGCGCTTAGACGATCATCAACTGCAGTTTTTCCCGCAACTCCCCTTCCAGCGGCAACGCTTTCTGGTTTTCAGATCGATACAGACAAAGGTGATCAGCGCGTCGGCAACGGCCTGGCCTTCAGGATCCAGCGTCACCGCCTGGGTTAACACGCCGCTCTTGCCGTTTAACTGTTGAAGCTGGCTGGTGATGGTCAGCACATCTCCCAGCACGGCCGGACGACGGTAGTTGATATTGATGTTGACGACCACGAACGCGATGTTGTGCGCGGTCATCCACTGAAAGCTTTCGCTGCTTTCCAGACCGTCCCAGCGCGCTTCTTCAAGAAACTCAAGATAACGGGCGTTGTTGACGTGCTGGTAAACATCGATGTGGTAGCCGCGTACTTTGATTTTTGTCTGCATAGCGCAATAGCCTTTACTGTTGTTATAGGATAAGAGGTCATGACTGGTATGACCTCTTTATCCTGGCAAATTTGCGCCGTGCAAGTAATTATGTGATTACAACGTCAGGTGTGAGAGGTTGCGCTCAACCAGCGCCCCGCCCATACCGGGTACTTGCTTAAGATCGTCAACCGTTTTGAAAGGACCGTACTCTTCGCGATAGCTGACTATCGCCTGCGCTTTTTTTAGCCCTACGCCATTCATCACCCGGGCGAGATCCTCTGCCGATGCCGAATTGATACTGACTCGCGTACCGTCATCATCCGCGCTTTTTCCGGCATCCGTGGCTTTCGTCTGGCCAGCTGCGGGTGCCGCTGCGTCAGACCTGGTTTGCACCGCCGGTGTTTTCGCCGCAGGTGTCGTCGCCAGCGCACCTGCGCTCATCCCGGTGGTGGCAATCGCCAGAGTAATGAACAGAGCTTGATTCCACATTTCATGCTGTTATCTCCTTGTTTGTTGACAGCCAGGCCACAATATCCAGCGTTATAACCCGGCACAAACGGCAGATTGCAGAAATGGAAAAGGCCGCGAAAGCGGCCTTTAGTTATTGCAGAGCGTTACGAAAATATGCGAGCAAATACGTAATTATTGCTGCTGAGTCATCACGTCACCGAGCTTGATTTTGGCTTCTGTGCGCAGGTTGCTCATCATCGCTTCGAAAGCAATCTGGGCATTGTTCTGGGTAATACCCTGCACCATCGCTTTCTTCTGCTCTTCAGGCATCGTGCCTGCTTTCACGTCGTCCAGTGCGAGCAGAACGACGTTACCCTGCATATCGGTAGTGGTACCGAAGCTTGGTTTGTCCTTCGCAGGCAGGCTCAGACCGAACGCTGCCTGACTGACAGGATCCTGACCGGTACGGCTCAGCGTTTTTGGCTCACCGAAGCTCAGACCTGCCGCTTTCAGTGCATCCTGTTTACCCGCTTTCAGGTCAACCAGAATCTTCTCAGCATCCAGTTTTGCCTGCTGTTCCGCTTTGTTGTGCTTAACCTGAGCAACCACCTGATCTTTCACTTCTGCCAGCGGTTTAATCGCTTCTGGTTTGTGCTCGCTGACGCGAAGAACAAACGCACGATCGCCGTCGACGGTAATGATGTCAGAGTTGCTGCCCGGCGTGCCATTCTCGCCAACCAGACCACCGTTGAAGATGGCATCAGCAACCGGTTTGAAATTCAGCTCTTCCGGCAGGTTGTTACGACCGAACCAGCCGGTCTCAACCGCTTTCACCCCTGCAGCCTGCTCAGCACCCGCCAGAGATTCGTTGTCGTTGCTGGCAGCATCACTGACTTTCTGTTGCAGCGCGTAGTATGCATCCAGCGCTTTTTCCTGCTTCACTTTCGCTGCGATATCATCGCGAACGTCAGCCAGCGGCTTGGTTTTCGCGGCCTCGATATCATCCAGACGCGCCACCAGGAAACCAACGGAAGATTTAATGACACCCGAAAGCTGGCCTTTGTCTTTCAGACCGGCATTTTTCAGTTCGTCAGGCGTGGTGCTCTCTTCCAGCCAGCCCATATCACCACCGTTTTTAGCAGAGATAATATCGGTGGAGTTTGCTTTCGCGAGGGAGGCGAAATCAGCGCCCTTATTCAGCTCATCCAGCACGGCTTTGGCATCTGCCTCAGTTTTGGTCTGGATCACGCTGTAGCGGTTACGCTGCGGCTGAGTGAACTGATCCTGATGCTGATCGTAATAAGACTGAATTTCCGCATCAGAGGCTGTTTCCTGCAGCGCGGCAGCATCCAGCTTGATGTAGCTCACACGGAACTGTTCTGGAGCAACGAAGTTATTCTTGTTCTGCTCGTAATAGGCGTTAATGTCCGCGTCGCTAACCTGCTGCTTCGCCGCCAGAGCATTCACATCGATGGTCGCTTCACGTACTACGCGCTGCTGTGCAACCAGGGCTGCTAACTCTTCCGTCTCACCTTTGAGCATGAAATCAGTGCCAACAACGGCATTGATAAGCTGTTGGGTTGTCAGTTGATTACGCAGAGCCTGAGCGTATTGATCGGCAGTCATGCCCATCTGATTAATGATGCCGTTGTAACGCGCATTGTCGAATTTGCCGTTAGACTGGAAAGCCTGAGTCGATAAGATGGCTTTTTTAACCTGCTCATCGCTGATGCCCAGGCCCAGTTTTTTCGCGTATTGATCCAGCAGCGCTTCGTCGATCAGACGGTTCAGGGTCTGTTGGCGCAGGGATTTCATATACCCTTCGTTTGCCGCGAGTTCAGAGAATTGGTCGCCCAGCTGTTGCTGCATACGGTTACGTTCACCGGCAAAAGCATTCTCGAACTGACCGCGGCTGATCTCCTGGCCATTCACTTTTGCGGCATAGTTCGCGCCACCGCCGATAAGGTAACTGCTCACGCCGGTCAATATGAACGACACGATAATGATACCGAAAATAATCTTGAGCACGAGACTGTTAGCAGCCGTGCGTAAGCTGTCCATCATGGTGTAACAACACTCCGCTGTAGGTGACTGGTTACCTGACGCTAACGGAAAATCCTGCCCGTCGCGCGTAAAGGCGTATTGTGACAAGAAAACGGTGCGATTGTCAGCCCACAACTCGCATAAACTCGCACAAATCAGGCCTGGACAAACAAAAAAGGCACATCAAATGATGCGCCCTTGTACTATTCGGCTTCCCTGAGATGGGAAAGCAATCAGTTTACTGCGTCTTTCAGCGCTTTACCTGCACGGAAACCCGGCACTTTAGCGGCAGCATGGTGATCTCTTTACCGGTCTGAGGGTTGCGGCCAGTACGGGCAGCACGCTCTTTAACAGCAAAAGTACCGAAGCCTACCAGTGCAACGTCGTCCCCAGCCTGCAGAGATTCAGTAACAGAAGCAATTAATGCATCTAACGCACGTCCAGCTGCAGCTTTAGAAATATCAGCACCAGCAGCAATTTTGTCAATCAGTTGAGATTTATTCACTGTTCTCTTCCTCTCTTTATAATTTATATCGCGCCTGAATCCTTCACAACGCGACCGCGCAGCAGTTATATCAGGCCTGCCATGACCTTACAACACCCGTTGTTGATGGCTGGCCTAATCAGCAATCTAAATTAGCTATACAAAAAAGGCTGGCAAGTGCGAAATGACTTACCAGCCTTACTTTTATTGACGCTCTTTGCGCGAGGTCACTATTTTGCGGTTACAACCTGCATTCCGGAAGGTTCATTCTGCAAGGCGAGAGTCAGAACTTCCTCAATTCGCTTCACAGGATGAATCTGCAGATCGGCAATCACGTTGTCCGGAATCTCTTCCAGATCGCGTTTATTTTCGTAAGGGATCAATACGGTTTTGATCCCACCACGGTGTGCCGCCAGCAGTTTTTCTTTTAACCCACCGATTGGCAGCACCTGGCCACGCAACGTGATCTCACCGGTCATTGCCACATCGGCACGCACCGGGTTGCCGGTAAGGCAGGAAACCAGTGCGGTACACATGGCAATACCTGCGCTTGGGCCATCTTTCGGCGTTGCCCCTTCAGGCACGTGCACGTGGATATCGCGTTTCTCGTAGAAATCAGGTTGATGCCCAATTTCTCCGCACGCGCGCGTACCACGGTCAGCGCGGCCTGAATCGACTCCTGCATCACTTCACCCAGAGAGCCAGTGTAGGTCAGCTTGCCTTTACCCGGAACACAGGCGGTTTCAATGGTCAGCAGATCGCCACCCACTTCCGTCCATGCCAGACCGGTGACCTGGCCCACGCGGTTTTCATTGTCCGCGCGACCATAGTCAAAGCGCTGAACGCCCAGATAGGCATGCAGGTTGTCGCCATTGATCACGATGTGTTTCAGGCTCTTATCCAGCAGCAACTGTTTAACCGCCTTACGGCACAGTTTAGAGATTTCGCGCTCAAGGCTACGCACGCCCGCTTCACGGGTGTAGTAGCGGATGATGCCAATAATCGCGCTGTCCTCAACGGTCAGCTCGTTAGCTTTCAGCGCATTACGCTCAATCTGCTTCGGCAGCAGGTGCCGTTTCGCAATGTTCAGTTTTTCGTCTTCGGTATAACCGGAGAGACGAATCACTTCCATACGGTCCAGCAGCGGCGCCGGAATGTTCATGGAGTTCGAGGTCGCGACAAACATTACATCGCTCAGGTCGTAATCCACTTCGAGATAGTGATCGCTGAACGCCACGTTCTGTTCTGGATCAAGAACTTCCAGCAAAGCTGACGCCGGATCGCCACGCATGTCCGAAGACATTTTGTCGATCTCATCGAGCAGGAACAGCGGGTTTTTAACGCCCACTTTCGCCATCTTCTGGATCAGTTTACCCGGCATAGAACCGATGTAGGTACGACGGTGACCGCGGATCTCCGCTTCATCGCGTACGCCACCCAGCGCCATACGGATATACTTACGTCCGGTCGCTTTGGCGATGGACTGACCCAGAGAGGTTTTCCCTACCCCCGGTGGTCCCACCAGGCACAGAATCGGGCCTTTGATTTTGTTCACACGGCTCTGGACTGCGAGGTACTCAAGAATGCGGTCTTTCACGCGCTCAAGGCCGTAGTGGTCGGTATCCAGGATCTCCTGCGCCTGACGCAGGTCTTTTTTTGACCTTGCTGCGGGCATTCCAGGGAACCTGAACCATCCATTCGATATAGCCACGCACGACGGTCGCTTCAGCCGACATTGGAGACATCATTTTCAGCTTCTGCAGTTCTGCTTCGGCTTTCTCTTTGGCCTCTTTCGGCATTTTCGCCGCGTCGATCTTACGCTTCAGTGCTTCGTTTTCGTCCGGCGCATCATCCATCTCGCCGAGCTCTTTCTGAATGGCTTTCATTTGCTCATTCAGATAGTACTCACGCTGAGATTTCTCCATCTGCTTTTTAACGCGGTTACGAATACGCTTCTCAACCTGCAGCAGATCGATTTCAGACTCCATCATCGCCATCAGATATTCCAGACGTTCGTTAACGTCGGACATCTCCAGAACGGACTGTTTGTCTGCCAGCTTCAGCGGCATGTGTGCAGCGATGGTGTCCGCCAGACGCGCAGGATCGTCGATGCTGTTCAGCGACGTCAGCACTTCTGGTGGGATTTTCTTGTTCAGCTTGATATAGCCTTCGAACTGGCTAATCGCGGTGCGCACCAGCACTTCCTGCTCGCGCTCATCCAGCTGAGGAGATTCGAGGTACTCTGCCTTGGCAGAGAAATGCTCGCCATCGTCAGACAGGGTGGTAATACGCGCACGCTGCAAGCCTTCTACCAGCACCTTAACGGTGCCGTCAGGCAGCTTCAGCATCTGCAAAATAGAGGCCACGGTCCCGACGGTGAAAAGATCGTTTACACCCGGCTCATCCGTTGATGCTTCTTTCTGCGCCACCAGCATGATTTTTTTATCATGATCCATGGCGGCTTCGAGGCAACGGATAGATTTTTCCCGCCCTACAAATAAGGTATGACCATGTGCGGATAAACCACCACATCGCGCAACGGCAATACGGGGATTTCAATGCGTTCAGAACGCTCAGGATTCATAGAGCTCTCTCTTAGTTTAGTGTCCGCCAGGTAAACTGGTCATGTCACTGTGCTTCACATAACCATTAACATGTATCCAGTATATGGGGATGTTTCCCACACATTCAACGCCGCGTATACGGAAAAATAAAAGGGGAGATAAAATCCCCCCTTTTTGATTAACTGCTTGTATGATTTGGTGAATTATTCGCCAGATGCCTGTTGCGCTTCCGGCTTGCCATAAATCAGCAATGGCTTGGTCTGGCCGCTAATGACCGACTCATCAATCACCACTTTCTCAACATCTTCCATCGACGGCAGATCGTACATGGTGTCAAGCAGCGCCGCTTCCACGATAGAACGCAGGCCACGCGCACCGGTTTTACGGATCATCGCTTTCTTGGCAATCGCGTCCAGCGCTTCGTCACGGAATTCCAGCTCAACGCCTTCCAGATTGAACAGCGCCTGATACTGCTTGGTCAGCGCATTTTTCGGCTCTTTCAGGATCTGGATCAGCGCGTCTTCACTCAGTTCGTTCAGCGTTGCCACAACAGGCAGACGACCAATGAACTCAGGAATCAGACCAAACTTGATCAAGTCTTCTGGCTCAACCTGTGACAGCAACTCGCCTTCGTTCGGCTTTTCGGACGAGGCTTTCACCGTCGCGCCAAAACCAATGCCGGAGCCGGTTTCAACACGGTGAGAGATCACTTTATCCAGACCGGCAAACGCACCACCACAGATGAACAGGATCTTGGACGTATCAACCTGCAGGAACTCCTGCTGAGGATGTTTACGGCCACCCTGCGGTGGAACGGCTGCAACCGTACCTTCAATCAGCTTCAGCAGCGCCTGCTGCACGCCCTCACCCGAAACGTCACGGGTAATGGACGGGTTGTCAGATTTACGGGAGATCTTGTCGATCTCATCGATATAAACAATCCCGCGCTGCGCTTTCTGTACATCGTAATCGCATTTCTGCAGCAGTTTCTGGATGATGTTTTCTACGTCCTCACCCACATAACCGGCTTCGGTCAGGGTGGTGGCATCGGCCATTGTGAACGGAACATCCAGCAGACGCGCCAGCGTTTCAGCCAGCAGCGTTTTACCGGAGCCGGTTGGGCCGATCAGCAGAATATTACTTTTACCCAGTTCTACGCCATTGCTGGTATCACCGTTACGCAGGCGTTTGTAGTGGTTGTATACCGCCACGGCGAGCACTTTTTTCGCCTGCTCCTGACCGATGACATAGTCGTCAAGATGATGACGAATTTCATGCGGCGTTGGCAGCGCGCTGCGCTCGCGGTGAGGTGCTACTTCTTTAATCTCTTCGCGAATAATGTCGTTACATAAGTCAACACATTCGTCGCAGATATACACGGACGGCCCGGCAATCAGTTTACGCACTTCATGCTGGCTTTTGCCGCAAAAAGAGCAGTACAGCAGTTTGCCCGAACCATCTTTGCGTTTATCTGTCATGAGTCCAAACCTCTTTTTAAGTTCTTTGTGCCGCACATGACGACGCAAATGCCATTTTCAGACGCAAGCTGCTTTTAGCAACATGCCGCCCTACCTGAGTATAGCGGCACACTCGCGTCACGGGCATCAATTACGATGGGTCAAAACGGAGTCGACTAAGCCGTACTCAACAGCCTCAGAGGCAGAGAGGAAACGATCGCGCTCGGTATCGCGCTCGATCTGCTCAAGAGATTGACCCGTATGCTGCGCCATAAGTTCATTCATGCGCGCTTTTACTTTCAGAATTTCGCGGGCGTGGATTTCAATATCCGTCGCCTGCCCCTGATAACCCCCCAGCGCTGGTGAATCATCACGCGGGAATTTGGCAGGCAGAAAACGCTTACCTTTAGCCCCTGCGGTTAACAGGAACGCACCCATAGATGCAGCCTGACCCATACAGATAGTGCTGACATCTGGCTTGATGAATTGCATGGTGTCATAAATGGACATACCTGCCGTGATCACGCCGCCCGGGGAGTTAATGTACAGGTAAATGTCTTTTTCCGGGTTTTCCGCTTCCAGAAACAGCATCTGCGCCACGATCAGGTTAGCCATGTGGTCTTCCACCTGGCCGGTCAAAAAGATAACGCGCTCCTTGAGCAGACGGGAATAGATATCAAAAGAACGCTCACCACGTGAGGTCTGTTCAATAACCATTGGCACCAGAGCCATATGGGGTGCAAAGTTATCTCGTTCGCCACTGTATGACATTTCCGTCTCCTGGATCAAAATTGAAAACACCTGCTGTACTGATTGTAACCTTACGGACGGATTATCAGCCAGTCTCAATCATCGTGATTACACACTTATGGGGTTCATACTGCCCTATTTCAAGCATAACAACCTTTTGTTGTTACGCTAACACTGAAAGGGCGTTTTAGCACTCTTCCTGGGGTAAAGCCGTGATAAAAAAACCCGTCGCCGGAAGGCAACGGGTTTTTTGTTCAAACTTTAAACCCTGGGGGCGAAATTACGCCTGCTGGTTCATCAGTTCGTTGAAAGAGGTCGCTTTTTCGGTCACTTTCGCTTTCGCCAGTACCGCTTCAACAGCCTGCTCTTCCAGTGCAACATTGCGCATGTTGTCCATCAGCTCTTTGTTCTTACCGTAGAACTCGATCACTTCTGATGGATCTTCGTATGCAGAAGCCATCTCTTCGATCAGGCCTTTCACACGCTCTTCGTCAGCTTTCAGCTCGTGGGTACGAATCACTTCGCCCAGCAGCAGGCCAACAACAACGCGGCGTTTAGCTTGCTCTTCGAACAGCTCGCGTGGCAGTTCCATCGCTTGCTGCTGGTTGCCACCGAAACGCTGTGCAGCCTGACGGCGCAGAACGTCGATTTCGCTGTCAATCAGGCAGCCGGAACGTCGATTTCGTTCGCTTTTACCAGACCGTCAATCGCCTGAGATTTCACACGGTTACGTACAGCGCCGTTCAGCTCACGTTCCATGTTTTTACGCACTTCGGTACGCAGACCGGCTACAGAACCATCTTCCACGCCGAAACGCTTGATGAATTCTTCAGTCAGTTCAGGCAGTTCGCGCTCTTCAACTTTCTTCAGATTGATAACGAACTTCGCTGCTTTACCTTTCAGGTTTTCAGCGTGGTACTCTTCCGGGAAGGTCACGTCGATGGTGAACTCTTCGCCCGCTTTGTGACCTTTGATACCGTCTTCGAAGCCTGGATCATACGACCCTGGCCCATTGCCAGTACGAAGTCAGACGCTTTACCGCCTTCGAACTCTTCGCCGTCTACAGAACCGGTGAAGTCGATGGTCACACGGTCTTCCGCGTCAACAGCACCTTCTTTCTCTTTCCAGTTCGCCTGCTGCTTACGCAGAGTGTCCAGCATGCCGTCAACGTCTTCGTCAGTCACGGAAACAACAGGTTTTTCAACTTCGATAGATTCCAGACCTTTCAGCTCAACTTCCGGGTACACTTCGAACTCTACGGAGTAGGTGAAGTCTTCGCCCTGTTTGTATTCGCCTGGAACGTAATTCGGCGCACCGGCCGGATTAATTTTTTCTTTGATGATCGCATCAATAAGTTGCGGCTCATCAGTTCACCCAGCACATCCTGACGCACGGAAGCGCCATAACGCTGAGCAACAACATTCATCGGTACTTTGCCCTTACGGAAGCCGTCAATACGTACTTTTTTTGCTACGTTGACCAGCTCGCTTTTCACAGCAGTTTCGATGCTGTCAGCAGCGATAGTAATCGTTACACGGCGGCCAAGGCCTTGAGTGGTTTCAACTGAAACTTGCATCTTGTTACCTCAAAAAAATCACAGTGCTCGGTCAACTCTGAATCTGTCTGTTATACCGGGATGCTCTCTTAGTGCAGATTCACATTCCCTGTCGCCAGAATCATCCCGAAGACATTCATTAAGACGCGGCATTATAGCGGCATCACTTAGGTGAGTCGAGAACGGTTGGGGCATGTTGCTGCGGCTTTTTTCACACTTTAAGGCTATTTTTAGCCTTAAAAACGCACCATCCGCTCAAAACTCAGACAAAACAAAACGGCCCGGAGGCCGTTTTGAGGAAATCTGTATGCAACATACTGGAAAAGCTCCAGCCGTTGCAAATCCGATTTATCAGGCGATGGTGCCTGCGCCGCGACACGGCGGCGATGCAAATACCGTATCCTGCAAGCTTCCCATTCCTTAATGGTATAGGTGTGCAATGCCAGCGCATGTACGGTTGTGGAGAGTTCTTCCGTCAAGGTGCTGTAGATCAAGCGATGTCGGTTCAGGAAACGTTCTCCCGTGAAGCGATCGCTGACCAGAACCACTTTAAAGTGGCTTTCAGAACCTGCCGGCACGTTATGACGATAGCTTTCGTCGACGACTTCGAGGAACACAGTTGAACGCTGCCCTTAATTTATCTTCTATCTGTTCACGTATCATCATGAAATCACTCCTCCGACAACGCCAGGATGTCACCCATCCCTTTAAATATTAGCCGCTTTTACCGTTTCCATTACAACAAGACAACAAATATTTAGCTTTCGTCTTATTTTCTCATTCAGACGAATGAAGTTCACTGTGAGACTCATACCTTTTGACCTTCGCGCGTGGAGAAAAAGGCGGGGCTGGTCAGTTTTCGGACAAGGCGATGAATTTACATGCGTTGACCACTTCCCCTGGCCGTTAGCGATGTTATGATGGCGGCAATTTTTCTCTGTAATGCTTACGATTCGTTGAGAACCTGAAAATGTTAAAAAAACTCTTCTTTCCGTTGGTAGCACTTTTTATGCTGGCAGGCTGCGCTACCCCGCCTACAACCATTGATGTCTCCCCTAAGATTACCCTGCCTCAGCAGGATCCTAGCCTGATGGGCGTAACCGTAAGCATTAACGGTGCCGATCAGCGTCAGGATCAAGCCCTGGCTAAAGTGACCCGCGACAACCAGCAGGTAACGTTGACCGCCTCACGCGACCTGCGCTTCCTGCTGCAGGAAGTGCTTGAGAAACAGATGACTTCCCGCGGCTATATGATTGGCCCAAGCGGTGCGGTTGATCTGCAGATCATCGTGAACAACCTGTACGCTGACGTGTCCCAGGGTAACGTTCGCTACAACATCTCCACCAAAGCGGATATCGCCATCATCGCGACCGCGAAGAACGGCAACAAGATGACCAAAAACTACCGTGCGAGCTACTCAGTTGAAGGCGCGTTCCAGGCGTCCAACAAAAATATTGCTAACGCGGTTAACAGCGTGCTGACTGACACCATTTCCGATATGGCGCAGGACACCAGCATCCACGACTTCATCAAGCAAAACGCGCGTTAATCCCGCTTCCTGACCCGGTGTTTCACCGGGTCAGCTTTATATGAACATGTCGAGTCATTACTTACGCATTTTCCAGCAACCTAAATCAGCCATCCTGCTGATCCTTGGTTTCGCCTCCGGTTTACCTCTCGCCCTCACCTCCGGCACGCTGCAGGCCTGGATGACCGTCGAGAATATCGATCTCAAAACCATTGGTTTCTTCTCCCTCGTCGGCCAGGCTTACGTCTTTAAGTTCCTGTGGTCGCCGGTGATGGACCGTTATACCCCGCCGTTCCTGGGCCGTCGTCGCGGCTGGTTAGTGATGACCCAGGTCCTGTTGCTGATCGCAATCGCGGCGATGGGCTTTCTTGAACCACGACGCAGCTTCGCTGGATGGCCGCCCTTGCGGTGGTAATCGCCTTCTGTTCTGCCTCGCAGGATATCGTTTTTGATGCCTGGAAGACGGACGTGTTGCCTGCAGAAGAGCGGGGAGCCGGCGCAGCCATTACGCTGTGCGGGCTGATCTCTGGGGTATGGGCTGGTCAT
>ENA-OQHY01000233-OQHY01000233.1-human-gut-metagenome-genome-assembly--contig:-NODE-233-length-32382-cov-11.520725_pt1 | contig 32382 bp, 44 predicted proteins | sample MGYA00242570_ERZ504733 | MGnify/ENA primary metagenome ERZ504733 (study PRJEB26092, sample SAMD00036219) | human gut metagenome | host: Homo sapiens | study: EMG produced TPA metagenomics assembly of... | reverse complement strand
AAGGTTTGGACAACTTTGTCTGGGGATCCTGTCGCTTTTAGTAATACAAGTGCTGTCGATATTTGTTCTTGTGTGTACCTCATAACATGTCAGGCATTACACAGTCCAACTTTTCGTCCGCATGCCCAAGGTGCTAGAGAAAATTTAGAATATAAAATTTTAGTAAAGTAAAAAACACCCATACACATATGTGCATGAGTGTCTTTCAGCCATAATCCATATGGCTCTCTCTGTGTTAATATATTACCATATTTATAAATTTATGACAAGAGGATATATATTTTTTTCGGTACATCTACAGTATGATGTTGGAAGTTGTGCGTAATAGGGGGCTAAAATTCGATCACCTGCAGACTTGTTACGTGACTGCGTTTGGTGGATACAATAAACACGTTCATTATGTGCGCAAGACTTCCGTACTCTTCGCAACTGTAAGCGTGATACAGAACTGAATTAGTGGATAACCTATACTAAAGAAAGACCCCATTAAACTTTTAATTACCCTAATTATTAGTTTCCTTTTTTACAATCCCGATTCCGATCAGTAAAGCACTGATGAGAATTCCGGCGACAAGAAGGATGACATACACGTTGGCATTTACGTTGAGATCTGTCGTCCAGGTGGAAAAATTCGCATGGCGGATGGTAAGCTGTCTGGTATCATACAGAAGATAACTGCAAACATCATTGGAGAAGGTAATCCATATACTGCAAAGAAGTGTACACAGACCGCCTTTGATAAAACCATTGACCGGGAGATAGCGAATTATGAGGAAAAAGAGCCATACACCGATCATCAGAACTGCTGCCACAATGCATCCGGTTTTCAGACTGCCTGATCCGGAACGGTAAGATACGGTAAATATGGTCAGGTAGAGCCAAAGCGTATCCCAGATCATGATAATAAGGGCTTTTTTATCGGATAATACAGGCGGTAATGTCATTTCGCGTATCACCAGAGGGAAAAATACAACGGAAAGTCCGAATACAGTCGGAACGGACCAGAAGAAAAATTCTCCTCCGCCATTCATGGCATTTACAAAAAATAAAATCAGCAGCAGGGCACCGACACCACATAAAATACATTTCATCAGCCGTTTCTGGGAAGAAATAAGTGGAACAACAGTGAGTGCTGCGACAAGCATCATGGAAGCGGTTACGACAGAGAATACGCCGAGTCCGCTGCCGCCGGCCATGGATACAATAAAGGTAATAAGGATCGGAACAAGCAGCAGGGCGGCAATGACTATACCGGCTTTGTATGCCAGGTTCCGTTCTTTTTTGGCATGCCGTTCCAGAATTTCGCGGGATTCGGTTTCAATTACGTTGTCAATGGTATGATTGGCTAAATCTTCGTAAATTTTTTCGCAGTCAGCGCAGTCAGCAAGATGCTGTCTGACCAGTTCACAGCTGGCAGGACTGCATGCATGGTCGTAATATAATGGCAGGAGATCCTGCACAATGTCACATTCGTTTGGATTATGATTCATAGTGGTCCATCCTTTCTTTAATTTTTAATCTTGCCCTGTGATAAGTAACTCTCGCCCAATTTTCTGTTTTCCCGAAGATTATTCCGATTTGTGAAAAGGATAATTCTCCGAAAACTCTTAGCTGAAAGACTTCTTTATAAGGTTCTTTTAAGTTCATGAAGTACGAGATGAATCTGCAGCGCAGAGTCCTGATCCGCAATATGGTTTGCAATATCATCGGATGTTTCCGCAGCAGATGCATCGAAACAGGCATATTTTTGATTTTTGCGGCATTCATCAACTGCAAGGTTTTTGGCTATGCTGCACAGCCATGTGAATTCACGGGATTTCCCTTTATAGCCGTGTCGGGCAGTCAGCGCTTTATAAAACGTATTTTGTGTGATTTCTTCCGCCAGGGACTGATTTTTGACGATTGTCATCACGTAAGAGTAAACCTGCAGGTAATAGGAATTGTACAATTTTTCATAATTCAGAACCGGTCACCTCCTTTTTACACAGATTAGACGGCGAAAAGATGGTTTCGTTACAAACTTTTCCAAATTATTTTATAATATTTTTCATGGATTTAACAGGAAAGAATTTCAAGTGTCTATGTTTTAAGGTTAAGTTAAGGAAAACATCATAAGAAAATAATATGACAATTTTTAAAAAGTATATTACAATAAAAAGGTAGCAGGAGTAGTTAACAGAAAGGGGATTTTTATGGAAAATCTGATACCGTATCTTGTCCCGGCGGTTATTGTGGTGATCGTTGTATTGCTGTTATTGCTGGGATATGTGAAAGCACCGCCGGATATGGCATACATTATTTCCGGTGTGAAAAAGAAATCAAAAGTTGTCATTGGAAAGGCAAGTATAAGGATTCCGTTTTTTGAGCGTCTGGATAAACTGAATCTGCGTCTGATTCCGATTGATGTCAAGACGAGTAACGCCGTACCGACAGCGGATTACATCAATATCAATGTGGATGCCACGGTCAATGTCAAGATCAGTAATGATCCGGAGAAACTGCGTCTGGCAGCAGAGAACTTTCTGAATAAAAATACAGAGTACATAGCAAGTGTGGCACGTGAAGTGCTTGAAGGTAATGTGCGTGAGATTGTTGGTAAGATGCGGCTGGAGGAGATGGTTTCCGACCGTCAGAAATTTGCCAACCTTGTCAAAGAAAATGCGGAGCCGGATCTGGCAGCGATGGGACTGGATATCATCAGTTTCAATGTGCAGAATTTCGTTGATGGAAATGATGTCATTGAAAATCTCGGTATCGACAATATTGTAAAGATTAAGAAATCTGCAGCCATCGCAAAAGCCGAGAGTGAGAGAGATATTAAAGTTGCACAGGCAGCAGCGGATAAAGAATCCAATGATGCGGCAGTGGAAGCGCAGACAGAGATTGCGAAGAAACAGAATGAACTGGCAATCAAAAAATCAGAACTTCAGATGGAAGCCGATACAAAGAAGGCGATGGCAGATGCCGCTTACGAAATCCAGAAAGAGGAACAACGTAAGACCATTGAAGTTACCACAGCAAATGCAGATATTGCAAAGCAGGAGCGTGAAATTGAGTTAAAGCAGAAGCAGGTTGCCGTTACGGAGCAGTCGCTGGAGGCAGAAGTAAAGAAGAAAGCCGAGGCAGAAAAATATGCAGCCCAGCAGCGCGCGGAAGCAGAACTTATCAGCGTCAGAAGGACGCAGAGGCAAAGCAGTTTGAGGCACAGCGGGAAGCGGAAGCGCAGAAGGCACAGGCAGAAGCCATGCGTTTTGCAAGAGAGCAGGAAGCAGCCGGTATCCGGGCAGTCGGTGAGGCAGAGGCATCTGCGATTCAGGCAAAAGGTATTGCGGAAGCAGAAGCCATGGAAAAGAAGGCAGAAGCATATGCGAAGTATAATAAGGCTGCAGTAGCGGAAATGATGATCAAGGTACTTCCGGATATTGCCGGAAAAGTTGCAGAACCGCTCGGTCAGATTGACAAGATCACAATCATTGGAGGTGGCGAAGGCGGCAGCAATGGTGTGGATCAGATTGCCGGAAATGTGCCGGTGGTCATGGCAAAAGTCTTTGAAAGCATGAAAGAAGCAACCGGAATTGATCTGGCAGATATTATCAATGCCGAGTCTTACGATGCGAAGGTAAACCGCAATGTGAATGTATCGGGACTTGATTCCGTGAATTTTGTAGTAAAGGATGACGGAACAAAGGTTACGATGGCAAAAGTGGAGCCGCAGAATAGTACAAAACCGGTAAGTACAGATGTACCGGAATCCGGAGAACAGGGATAAAACCAAAAGAAAGAGAACAGTGTCAGATGATAAATCGGGGCACTGTTCTCTTTTTGTCGGTGATGATTCATGCGAAATGTTTAAATAATAGGTGCAATTCGGAAAATTTTTCGTTATACTAAATACATGAAGATGAGGAAATGAAAGATAATCATACGCTCCCGACCGATGAGGGATTACAGGGAAATGAAAAAATGGAAACAGCAATCGCAGCATTACAGCAGGAAGCAACGGAAGAAGAGGTAAAAGGTTCAGGAAGTGTTATGTCTACGTTTTTGGCAGATATGCATCAGCTTTTTACGCGGCACTTCCTGTGGATGAAATCATAGGAATAAAGGAGAGACCACGTGGGCAGAAAAAAAGAGCAGGAACATAAAACTTTAGCCCGTTGGATCATTGATAAAACCAATACCGATCATTACAGGGCGGGGATGCTCAGTGGATGGAAACATCCGTATATCGATGCGGATGTTATGGAAATAGTGGGTGGAAGAAAACAGCTTTTGGATCAGGCAAATATTCTTGAAAATGAGACAAATGCGGGAAAGATGGGGAAGTTTAAGCCAAATTGGAAAGATGTAAAAACAAGTATTAAGAAAATTGATTATGATGTTGCGATTATTCCGGAATTGTGTGAAAGGGAACAAATCGAAGATCCAAGGGAAAGGCAGCTTCGTCTCATTGCCCGTGTGGAAAAATGGCGGAGAAAAGGACAGGATTGTGCATGGTTGTGCTCCTACTATGATGATTTATTGGATCTGTTGAACAGAGGAAAAGAGCAGAAAGAACTGGAAGATGAAACCTTTTTTGTATGTATAGATGCAGTTGCACATCAAAAGGAACACATCTGGAAACGGGTGTTCAGTGCGCGTGTCCTTCACAATTCCAAATGTTTCCAAAAAAATTATGAGGATAGAATACTGTCTGTTTTAAAAGCAAAATCCCCATTTTATATAGAGGAAATGAGTGATGATGAACTGCTGGATGCGCATAATATTCATTCTTATGCGCAGACGCTTGAGTGGAAAGGCACACTGCAGTATATTATAAATGATGAAAAAGTAATTGATTCTTCATCACAGATTTATGGAACGATTATAAATACACAGACAATGGAACATGCAAGGGCGTATGCCTGTCAGGTTGCAAAAGAATCATGACAATTGAAAATAAAGCAAACTATGAGGACATGTCTTATAGAAAAGATACTCTTTATATATTTTGTCATGGTTTTTTCTCTCCAAAGGAAGTTCGGTTTTTGAAGACGATTTGTGATCTGGTTTCGGAACCATTAAAGGAAGCAATACTTAAGTCAGGTCTGACGATAGAACAGGAACGGCTGTTGTAGAAAATAAAGAGGAAATTCATTCATGATTTTAAAAAAGAAAATTCCAAAGGAATTTTATAAACTATTTCGCACGAAAAACCGTGATGCATATATGCAGTTTCTTGTGGCAATTTATGAGGAAAATAATGAAGTGTATACAGCACTTGGATTGACGATAGAGGAATGCCGTGTGATTATTGCAGATACAATTGCAAAGGCAAGGATTATCTGGGAGGATGAGGAAATAGAAGAAGAGGACGAGCCGGATACCTTATTTCCGGAAGATTCGCCGTCTGGCATATTGAATACCTTGATTCGGTGGGGATGGTTAAAAAGCGATTTTGATGAAAAGTTAAATACGTATATTATTTCTTTCCCGGAATACAGCCAGCTGTTTACGGAATTGTTTCAGAAGCTTCAGACAGAAGATGACAGCCGGGAGAGGGAAAGTATCCTTCGATTTACAGTGCTTTGTTTACGTATCATTCGGATACAGAAAAAAATAATGATATTTTAAAAAACGCACTCCAGACGTCCAGACGGCTGGGACAGCTTCTTTCCAATATGCAGGATGGAATGCGTTCCTATTTTGAGGAATTGTCGCAGAAAAAAAATTTTATTGGAATTCAGAAAGTTCTGGTAGAGGAAATTAACAACAGTGACAGTAAAAAATATGCAATTCTTACGACAACAGACAGCTTTTACCGTTATAAGGAAGCAGTTAAAGAACTGGTCAGTCAGATTCTTCGCGAAAATGACCAAAAAAGGGAACAGCTTGTAAAAGAGCGTACCGGACTTGTGGAGGGAACTGTTACCAGCAAAAGAAACCAGTATCGTCTGGAATATTGTGAAAGTGCCAGTCAGCTTGTGTATCAGGTGGAGCGGGAATTTGATCTGATCGAAAAAAAATATAACAAGCTGATCGAACAGAAAACTGTCTTTGCCAAGCGTGCACTGGCACGAATCCATTATATTCTGCAGGAAGGCTCTTCGGATGAAGATCATATTGTAAAGTTAATTAATTTGTTGGATCATCATGCAAACAGCCCACAGGTGTTAGAACAAATGCGTGACCGGATCAGAGTAGGAACACAGTTTAAGAATATAACCGATAGAAGTTTTTACAACCGGAAAAATGCGGAGGATGCAGGATTTCACCCGATTGCGATGGAAAAGCACAACGAGGAGACTCAGATGACCGATTTTGTACCAAAGCCGCTTTATACGAAAAAACAGTTGCAGGAATTCAGGCAGAAAAATATCGTGGATGGCAGATTTGTCACGGATGAACAGACGATTCAGTCCGTAGAAGATCTGGAAAAACTGCTGTTTTTGTGGCAGGAGGAAACGGAGGATACCAGACAGGAGGATATGGTACACATCGAGGGTGAGCTCAAAGGAGAGCAGGGGTTTGTTTTCTCAAGACTGATGATCGATGCAAAAAAAGGAGAGTAAAAAGAAATGTTAGAATACATGGAAAATATCTCGCAGAGTGAGGCGGAAAATATTAGAAAAACCATACAGGATCTGTTTCGCCAGACCTGTATTTTGCAGACAAAGTGTGATCCGGTTACTCTGATCCAGAAGGATAATCCTCACTATCAGGTATGTGCGAGAAATCGGGAATTTATTGCAGATTATCTGCAGGTGCTTGACTGTGAACTGGTTCATGATCCGCAGGAACATATTTTCCGGATTACAGGAGATGGCGTGCTGACGGAGCGTATGACACTTTTAACAACGAAACTGGTGATCCTTATGAAATTGATTTATCGGGATAAAATTATGGGAGAAGGACTACATGCCACGACAACCAGTCTTGCGGAGATCCGAAGATATGGAAAGGAAACAAACCTGATTACGCGCAGACTGACCGCTCAGGAGTGGCAGGAGGCATTGATTCTGATGAAAACACACCAGATGATCGAACTGCCAAGTGCCATTGGAAATCTCGAAGACGATTCCCCGATTTATATTTACAGTACCATTAATATTTTCTGTTCAGCGGCAGATATCAATGAGCTGGTTGAAATGTTCAAAGGAGAAACCGGGGAAACGGAAGAACAAAAGGAAGCAAAGTATTCGGAAAAGACGCAGGATCAGTGGGAAACACAAGACGAAACGAGGAGTGAATAAATTGAGTCAGGCAAAAAAAGTTTTTACAAGGATGTGCCTTAACAACTGGGGAGGCATTGATCATAAGGTACTGGAGTTTCATGAATATGTGAATTTGTTCAGTGGAAAAAGCGGATCTGGAAAATCGACAGTGATGGATGCCATCCAGGTCATTTTGTATGGAAGTTTCTCACCGAGTTTTCTGAATAAAGCAGCGGATGATGCAAAAAATCGCAGAAGTGTGTTAAGTTATCTGCGCGGAGAACAAAAAGACGGATCTGCCAATCGTAAAGACTGTGATTTCTGTTCCGTAATTGCTCTGGAAATTGAAGATACCGGAACCCATATTATAACCTGTATTGGAATTGCGTTTGAAGTAAGAAAATCAGATTCTGAGATTAAAAAATTTGTGTATTTCAGTCACTCCGGGAAAATGCCGACATCGGGCTATCTTACAGAACAGGGAGTATGTTATTCCAATCAGGAGATCAAAAAGCTGATCAGTAGCAGAGCAAAATCGGAGGATAACCGTGGAAAAGGGGATGTCAACCGTATCTATGGTTCGAAAGAGGCTTATCTGGGAACACTCTATGATGTAATACTTGGATATATTGATCAGAATCGTTTTATTACGATGGAAAAGAGCGCAATTGCCCTGAAAATGACCAATGGAACGGGACAGTTTATTCGTGATTATATGTTTCCAAAGAACACTTCCAATACCATTGCCACGATTAGTGAACAATTGGATTCTTACCGGCAGATCAAAGATAAAATAGAAGATCTGAGAAAACGAATCGAGATACTGACAGATATTCAGACATCCGGGCAGGAACTTGTGCGTCTGCAGTCCGATAAGATCCGGGCAGAGGCAATGATCCGTTGCATTGGAATTGAAGATTTGCGGGCAAGAATTCAGACCGCGGAAGAGGATAAAAAGATCATTGCAGAGAAACAGGAGCAGCTGCAGGGAAAGATAAAAGAACGTTCTGCTGTGCGTGGGGAAACCGAACAGGAACTGATTCAGGTCAGTGCAGATCTTAAGTCCAGTGATTTGGGTGGAAAACAGCAGCAGTATGAGGAACTGGATGCACGCAGCCAGATGCTTGCGGATAATACGAGACAGTGGAATAAGATCCTTCTTGGAATGAAAAACTGGGAAGAAGATGATGTGATCACCGATTATATCAGTAATCCGGTTCTAAATTTGATTGCAGAACTTGGCAGTGGAAACGTAACGGAGGAATTGTGCCAGAACCTGCATTTAAAAATTGAATCTGCCAAGCAGAATATCGAAAATGAAGTGGAGGATTACAGTGAGCAGAGGCGCGAGATCGGAAAAGAATTAAAAGAAAAAAAGCGGCTGGTGGATGACATGAAACATAACCGCAAACCATATGAGGAGAATCTGAGGTCTGCAAGAACGGCATTATCCCAACAGCTGAGTGACCGCTATGGAACGACTGTCAGGGTGCAGATTTTTGCTGATCTGTTTGATGTGCAGGAGGAAGAATGGAAAAATGCCATTGAGGGACGCATGGGAAGGTTAAAACGTTCCCTGATCACGGAACCACAATATGCACATGAGGCAGCAGTCCTGTTTCGCAACATGAAGCAATACGAAAATGTGGATTTAATTAATTCCAAGGCGATTGCGGACAGTGAGCCGGATTGTTTGGAAGGATCTTTATATGATGCAGTAAAGACAGAGGATGCTTATGTGGATGTATGCCTGAAACGGTATCTGGGACATATTATGAAATGCAGGTCTGTGGAGGAACTGGAGCAGGTAAGGGATGGTGTGACACCGGATTGTTATTCGTACAGCAATTTTATTTTCCGGCATCTTAAGAAAAAAGACTATACGACCAGAGCGTGTATTGGACGCCGTGTTTCCAAGGCGCGGCTTACAGAATATGAAAACGATGTGGAAGATTTAAGCAGACAGGAGACGGAATTGGATCATCTGCTGCGCAGATTAAAAGCTGCAAGAGAATTTGAGTGTCTGAAAGATGAGCCATCTCATTACGTGAAACTCTCCAAGGCGGGTGCTGAGCTTGCAAAGGTAAATAAAACCAAGAAAGAACTCGAAGAAGTGATCCGCTTTTTGCGGGAGGGGGCATACAAAGAACTCGAAGAGAAGGAAAAGGCTTTAAAGAAGCAGGTGCGGGACATCCAGACTGAGATCGATGAAGTGCAGACAGAGCTGGCAAAGCTAACCAGCCGGTATGGGCAGCTTTCCGGAGAAAATGAGTCCAGAAGACAGCAGCTGGAGGAAAAGCTGCAGGGATATATTGCCAATGAAGAACTCGAACAGGAAGTGTGGGAATTGTTAAAAAAGCAATCCGGGCAGTCCGTGATTAACAGGAAGAAGGCAGAGATTGCAGATCTGGCAGATAAGGAGCAGGAACAGGCAGAACGTCTGCAGATGGCGCGAAATAAATATATTCTTGCATATCCGGCCAGTGAATTCAGCGGAGCTGAGAAATCCAATGAAGCATATGAAAAAAATGCTTGAACGGTACAGGACGGATTTTGAGCCGGCATACGAAGAAGAATTTGAAAAAAAGTGTGCATCCATCTATAAGAGTCTCCGGGAGAATGTCATTGCAACAATTCACGGAGATATCAAAGCAGCCAAACGGCACGCATATGAGATCAACCGCCTGTTGCGGGAAACCAATTTCTCAGACAGCACGTACCAGATTAAAATTGAACCGGCCAAAAATGAAAACGGACAGTTCTTTGATATGCTTATGGCAGAGGAACTCGACAGCAAGAATCTGGACAATGCCGGAATTGACGGTCAGATCAGTTTCGGAGAAGATGCATTTTATCAGAAATATGAGCAGAAGATCAAACTTCTGACCGACAAGTTTATGCCACCAAAAGACGAGGATGAGCATTTGCGGGCACAGAAGCGCAAAGAAATGGAACAGTACGCAGACTACAGAAATTATCTGTCATTCAGCATGTTTGAACAGGTAACCGATGAACATGGAAATGTGATCCGGGAAAACTTTGTCGATGATATGGCGGGCAGGGATTCCGGTGGTGAGGGACAAAATCCAAAGTATGTAGCTCTGCTTGCTGGATTTGCCATGCTGTATATGCAGCAGAGTAAGCGGGATTCCAAAATCAAGCTGGTACTGCTGGATGAGGCGTTTTCCAAAATGGATCAGGAGCGGAGCGCAGTCTGTCTGAAATATGCCAGAAAGATGGATCTGCAACTGATTGTCTGTGTGCCGGATGAGCGTTTGCAGTCTCTGATCCGGAATGTGGACTGTGTATATGGATTCCGTCGGTTTAAAAACCGGATTTCCATGATGCATATTGATAAGGGGCAGTATCTGGAAATGATGGAAGGATAAAGCTGGATAGTTGATTTTATTACCTCTGTAGTGGTATGATAATTTTATTGAAGAATACATACAAAAGAGGAGCATGGTTTTATGAAAAAAGGTTTTATTGTCTGCTTGCAGCAGTACTTATGGCAGGTGCTGTATCTGCGTACCGGTGGCAGAAGTGAAAGCAGAAGATGGTTATAATATTGATTCCTATGATAATGATGATTGGTATGACAGTGATGATAGTCCAACGGATATGGTTCTGGATTTGTCTAATGTAACAATTGATAAAACCAGCCAGCCAAAGCGTATGCAGGAAAAATTTTACGACTGCAGTTCTCTGGTGTGGAAATCTTATCATAAGAATGGTGTAAATTTTGGAATAGCATATTATGCACCGGTTGCAGCGGATATGGGAAAATGGTGCGTACAGCATAAGAAACTTGTCAGCGGAGGTCTGAGTCGGGCAAATATACAAAATATGAAATTGAATCCGGGAGATGTGATGTTTGAAACCGGACAGAAAAATGGAAGATATAAGGGGATCTATCATGTAGAAATGATTACTGGTTATATATTCTATGGATTTGATGGGAATGGAAAGGCAGAACTTGGAATTCAGTGGGCAACTGGAGATGAAAAATATTACCCAATGGGCAGATGGTAGGCAGGCCGTAAAGGTCTGTCTTTTTTTGTCGGAATATGTTACAATGCAAAAAAATGAGAAAGAGGGAGAAAAGGATGTTTCAGTCACTTGAATATAAACACCCGAAATTTTATCAGGTATTCCGCCTGTTTATTGTGTTTTTTGCTTCACTTTTGTATGCGTGGAATCTGCGCTGTTTTGCCAAAACGGCAGGCCTGTTTCCGGGAGGATTTTCCGGATTGTCACTTTTACTGCAGCAGATCGGATTAGATTTTATCCATGTCAGTATACCGTTTTCGGTGTTTAACATCGGACTGAATCTGGTTCCTACTTACATTGCATATAAATTTATCGGGAAAAAATTTACCCTGTATTCTATTATTGTTATTGTACTGACGAGTATTTTTACAGATATGCTTCCGGCGTATGTGTTTACAAAGGATGTGCTGCTGATCAGTGTGTTTGGTGGACTGATCAATGGATTTGCCATCAGTCTGTGTTTAAATGTCGCACCACCACGGGTGGCACCGACTTTATCAGCATCTTTTTATCACGGCAGAAGGGCATTGATGCATGGAATTATATTCTGGCAGGAAATGTGCTCATGCTTGTAGTTGCAGGTGCTTTGTTCGGCTGGTCGATTGCGTTGTACTCGATTATTTACCAGTTCTGCAGCACGCAGATCATTCAGGCACTGTACAAGCGTTACCAGAAGGAAACGATGTTTATTATTTCTGATAAATCCAATGAAATCTATCGTGCCATCCGGGAACGGACCAACCATGATGCAACGTTATTCCAGGGAATCGGGTGTTATGAGGAAAAGCAAAAGACCCTGATTTATTCCGTCATTAATTCCGAGGCAAAAAGGGAGCTGCTTCCGCTTATCCGTCAGATTGATCCCCATGCTTTTATTAATGTTGTGCGGACAGAAGAACTTGCGGGGCGTTTTCATGATATTCCGCATGATTAAAAGCTTTATGCAGATTCAATCTCATAAGTAAAGCCGGCATCCTCGATGGTTTTGATGGTATCCTGGATGCCCTGTCCATCAGCGGTCAGATAACCGGAGGCGAAGATGGAATCGACGACACTTAAAAGCTTTTTTTCTTCTCCTTTGAAATATACCTCACGGCCGGCGGCACAGCGGATATCTGACTGTGGAACCATCAGTCTTGCAAGGCAGAGGACTTTCATGCAGTATTCTGTGGTCAGACCGGAAATATCTTTATCGCCTAACGGAGTCCCTTGATCGGAAGCAGAAAATTGATCGGCAGTGCTTCCGGCTGGATCTCACGCAGTTCCATCAGCATATCTACCACATCTTCTTTGCTCTCGCCCATACCGATGATTCCGCCACTGCAGATTTCAAATCCAATCTTCTGCAGCATATGAATATTTTCAACACGCTGGTCAAAGGTGTGGGTGGAGCAGATATGGCTGTAATAGGCGCGGCTGCTGTTTAAGTTGTGGTTGATACGGTCAAGACCGGCATCGTAGAGCATGCGTGCCTGTTTTTCCGTTAAAAATCCAATGGAACAGCACAGATGTGTGCCGGTTTTCTTCATGGCACGGATGCGTTCGGCAAGTTCTTCAATTCTCATCTGTAAATTTCATTCCGCTTAAGCCGATACAGTGGCGGCTTAAATGGTGTTCATTGACAAAATCGTTATCCTTGTACAGTTTCTCATCGGAAACCCATTTGTATTTTTCAATATCTGCGGTGGAACGGCAGGATTGTGCACAGTATGCGCAGTCCTGGGAACAGTTGCCGCTGCGGGCATTGGTCAGAATATGGATGCTGACGTGATTTCCTTTATATTTTCTCCGGAGTTTTTCAGCACGGGCGATCAGATCATCCAGCTGATCGTCCGGAGTGTTTAAAATAGCGAGAGCCTCCTCGCGGGAGAGAACCGGATCGTTTTCTTTTGTTGTATGCATTTGCTAAATACCTTCCTTGTGTGTAATTATTAACAATATGCATTCACTTTAGCATGGAAAAAATGAAATGTCAACGATGACGAGCAAACAGGTTGACAATAAAGAGTAAAAAACCCGGAGAATGAAAAAATTCTCCGGATTTGAAGTATTATAATAAAATTTTTGATTTATGCTTTAGTAAGCGGGACCCGTTTATAATAAGAAGAACCCCTGCGGCGATTCCTGTGGCAAGTACACAGATTCCGATCACGAGGCTTGATACGGCTGATGATCCCATTGCTTTATATATTTTCTCGTTCATAAAAACAAACCTCCTTAAATTGACGAAGTTTAATATCTTAATTCATTCTTATTTTAACACAACATCCGTTGACATTGCAACGTGGATTTGCTACAGTTGACAGTGTATGAATGAAATTAGAAAAATAACACGAAAATATATAGTAACTGAAAAAAATCAGGAGGCATAGAGATGGCAAAAATTATATTAACCGGAGATCGCCCGACAGGAAGACTGCATGTGGGACACTATGTAGGATCTCTGCGAAGAAGAGTGGAATTACAGAATTCGGGAGAGTTTGATAAGATTTTTATTATGATTGCGGATGCACAGGCGCTGACCGACAATTTTGATAATCCGGAGAAGGTGCGTCAGAATATCATTGAGGTGGCACTGGATTATTTGTCTGCGGGGCTGGATCCCGCAAAATCCACATTGTTTGTCCAGTCACAGATTTCCGAATTGACAGAGCTTACTTTTTTCTATGCCAATCTGGTAACTGTTTCCAGGCTGCAGCGGAATCCGACTGTTAAGTCAGAAATTAAAATGCGTAATTTTGAGACCAGTATTCCGGTCGGATTTTTTACATATCCGATCAGTCAGGCAGCAGATATTACTGCTTTTAAGGCAACGGTTGTACCAGCGGGAGAAGATCAGCTTCCAATGATTGAGCAGACAAGGGAGATTGTCCGTAAATTCAATTCCATTTATGATGAGGTGCTGGTGGAGCCGGATGTGCTGCTTCCGGAGAATGAGGCATGTATGCGTCTGCCGGGAATTGATGGAAAACAGAAGATGAGCAAATCCCTGGGGAACTGTATTTATCTTTCAGATACGGAAAGTGATGTCAAAAAAAAGATTATGAGTATGTACACGGATCCAACACATATTCAGATATCTGATCCGGGACATCTGGAAGGAAACTGTGTATTTACCTATCTGGATGCTTTCAGCAAACCGGAGCATTTTGAAGAATATCTTCCGGAATATCATAATCTGGATGAATTAAAGGAACACTATACCAGAGGCGGTCTTGGAGATGTAAAAATCAAAAAATTCCTGAACAACGTCATTCAGGAAGAGCTGGCTCCGATTCGTGCGCGAAGGGCAGAATTTGAGAAAGACATTCCGGCAGTATATGAAATTCTGAAAAAAGGAAGTGATGCAGCGCGTGAAGTTGCAGCACAGACACTTTCTGAAGTAAAACAGGCGATGAAAATCAATTATTTTGATGATGAAGAACTGATTCGTGTACAGAGTGAGAAATATCAGGGTGTATAAAAAGAAAGGATCGGAAAATATGATGATGAAAAAGACAGGACTGCTGGCAGTACTGACAGCAGGAGTACTTTTACTTGCAGGATGCGGTGGGGAAGCAAAGACAATTGATGCGCAGGCTCTTGCAAAATCGCTTGCAACAGAGATTAAATATGATGATACATTAAAGGAACTGACAGCGGATGAAATTTCAATGCTTGTAGATTTACCGGAAGATGTTGATTCTGTTATGTATGCCGGAAGCGGTTCTACGGCAGAAGAGGTAGGTGTTTTTACCGCAAAAGATTCAAATCAGGCAAAAGAAACCATGGAAGATGTCCAGAAATATCTTGATGATCAGGCGGATTCTTTCCAGGATTATGTGCCGGAAGAGACAAAACGGATTGGAAATGCGGTGCTGGAGCAGAAAAATCAGTATGTGGTTCTGTGTGTGTCCGGGGATTCGGATCAGGCAAAAGAAATTATAGAAAAGGCGTTTAAATAAAATGGTTTTTAGTAGTTTTGTATTTTTACTTGCGTTTTTACCGATCGTATTATTGCTGTACTATCTCTGCCCGGCAAGGCTTAGAAACCTTGTTTTATTGGTTTTCAGTCTGGTCTTTTATGCGTGGGGAGAGCCGGTCTATGTATTAATCATGCTGTTTTCGATTGTATTTGATTATGCGAATGGGCGGTTGATCGAGCACTTTAAAAACAAAAACTGTCCGGGGAAAGCAAAAGCCGCACTGATCGTTGATCTGTGCGGAAACCTTGCCATCCTCGGGTTTTTTAAGTACACGGATTTTGTTATCGGGAGTATCAATTCCATTACAGGGGCAGGGTTGTCGCTGCTGCATATAGCACTTCCGATTGGAATTTCTTTTTATACCTTTCAGACAATGTCCTATACGATTGATGTTTATCGCGGGGAGGTTGCAGCACAGAAAAACATCCTTACATTTGCGACCTATGTAACCCTGTTTCCGCAGCTGATCGCAGGACCGATTGTGCAGTATAAAACGGTGGAAAAAGAACTCATGCACAGAAAAGTCACGCTGGAAGATTTTTCCGAAGGAGCATTTCGTTTTTCCGTGGGTCTGGCAAAGAAAGTGCTTCTGGCAAATCAGATCGGAAGTCTGTGGGATTCCATTTCACAGTTGAATCACATGTCGGTGGCTACGGCATGGCTTGGTGCAATTGCATACAGTTTTCAGATTTATTTTGATTTTTCGGGATATTCGGATATGGCGATCGGACTGGGCAGAATGTTTGGATTCTATTTCCTGGAAAACTTTAATTTCCCGTACATGTCAAAGACAATTACGGAATTCTGGAGACGCTGGCATATTTCTCTAAGTTCCTGGTTCCGTGAATATGTATATATTCCGCTTGGGGGAAACCGTAAGGGTCTGGTACGGCAGCTGTTTAATATTATGGTTGTATGGATGCTGACCGGTCTGTGGCACGGGGCAAACTGGAACTTTGTACTCTGGGGTGTGTATTATGGTGTGCTTCTCATGATTGAAAAGTTGTTCCTGCTTAAATGGCTGGATAAACTTCCAAATTGGATCGGGCATATTTACAGCATGTTTCTCGTGGTTATTGGATGGACAATTTTTGCACAGACGGATATTCACCAGCTGGGAGAATATTTAAAGACAATGTTTGGAATCGGACATGTGGCAGTTGCGGATTCTGATTTCTTATATTTCCTTGGAAGTAATGCGGTACTTCTGGTGGCATTGATCGCGGCATCTATTGATTACCGTGTCTGGATGCGCAGATTAAAGCAGGGAAAGGATGCTACCATTTACGATGCGATTGCAACGTCGAAGGGATGGACCATAGCAAAGCCGGTTCTCATGGTTGTGTTTTTGCTGGTGTCCTTTGCGTTTCTGGTAGGGGACAGTTACAATCCGTTTTTATATTTCCGTTTTTAGGAGGCATAGATCATTGAAAAAAATCAGAGTGACAATGATCGTCATTTTTGTTGCGTTTCTTGCGCTGGTATCCGGTGGAAGCCTGCTGATGAAAGATCGTGAGTTCTCACCAAATGAAAACAGATATCTGGCAGAACCGCCCAGACTGACGGTTGACAATATATTGAGTGGAAAATTTCAGGATAGTCTTGAAAATTATCTCAGGGATCAGATCTGTTTCCGTGATGGATGGATCACGGTAAAAACCGGAATTCAGAAAGCCTGCAAAGACACAGATATCGGAGGGGCTTATGTGGGAAAAGACGGCTATGATTTTGAAAAAATCACACCGGAAGATGTGGATGAAAAACAGATTGCCCGCAATGTGAAAGCGGTGCAGGATTTTTTCGCAAAAGCTTCTGAAAATGTAGAAAAGGACAGGTTATCTTTTCTGCTTGTCCCATCATCCGGGCTGGTAATGGCCGATAAACTTCCGGCACATGCAAGGCTGTTTGATCAGGCAAAGTATATTGACCAGATTGAAAAACAGATGAAGGACTGTCGTGTGACAGATGTGAGGGAAAAACTACTTTCCCATAGTGAGGATTATATCTATTACAAAACGGATCATCACTGGACGAGTGAGGGCGCTTACCTTGCCTATGAAACATGGTGTGACAGTACCGGGATGGAGAGCACGCCGCTGGCTGATCTGAAAAAACAGGTTGCAACCAAAAAATTCCGTGGAAGCCTGTATTCCAAAATACTGGATGCGGATTCGGCATATGACAGTATCTGGACGTATGGAGATACGAAGCAGAAGACATACGGAAGTGACTGCAGTCTGACAATTGATGAAAAGAAACAGACGGACAGCTGTTACGATACAGCGCAGCTGAGTCAAAAGGATAAATATAAATACTTTTTCGGAGATAATTACGGAACGGTACAGATTGTATCAGACCATGCCAGACATCAGGATCGCAATCTGCTCGTCATCAAGGATTCGTTTGCAAACACCTTTGTGCCGTTTGCAACAGAAAACTATGGACAGATTACCATGATTGACTTACGGTATTATAATGAAAATGTAGAGGAATATATGAAAGAACATCAGATTACAGATGTACTCGTTCTCTATAATATTACAAATTTTATTTCAGACCGGAATCTGTATAAACTGGTCGGAAGAATTTAAAATGGAAAAGAGGTAAGATAAATGGTTTATAAGAGAGTAAGTAAAATAATCTTTGCTGCCATACTTGCCGTAACGGTGTTTTCGGGTTGCGGGAACAGGCAGGAAGAAGGAATAGATAAGACAGAAACAGAGACCACAACACAGAAAAGCACACAGGATTCCACACAGGATGTCACGCAGGAAGCGGAAGAGGAAACAAAATATCCGTCCATCACTTCGGATGGAAAAATAAAAGATTACAAAAGCGTTGTGACAGTGGATGATACAGCATATGAGTTATACACCTATCTGGACAAAACAGCAGACAATTATGCAAAGAGTGTAAATAAGGTAGCGGATACTCTGGCCGGAAAATCGGATGTGTATGATCTTGTCATTCCCCTCAGTTCGGGAATTACATTTCCGGATAATTTGAAAGACAAAATCTCGTCTTCCGATCAGCATGACGCAATGCAGAAGATCCAGGCAAAAATGGACAAACATGTAAAAAACGTGGACGTATATGACGTGCTTATGCAGCATCGGACGGAGTATGAATATTTTCGGACGGATCATCATTGGACGACACTTGGTGCTTATTACGCATATACGGAATTCTGTAAAGCAAAAGGGATTACGCCGGAATCGCTGGATGCATATAGTAAAAAACAGGATTTTGACGGATTTCTGGGATCTTTTTATAATGATACTTCGGATGCAAAGCTGAAGGCGAATCCGGATACTGTGACAGCATATTACCCAAATGCTGAGAGCATATGCCATGTGACGGCATCGGATGGCAAAAAATATGACTGGCCGGTAATTTATGATGTTTCGAATTACAATGCGGGACTGAAATACAGTACGTTTATTGCAAGTGATAATCCATACACGGAAATTGAGAACAAGGATCTGTCGGATGGAAGTTCCTGCATTGTTGTAAAAGAATCGTTCGGAAATGCATTTATTCCATTTCTGGTTGATCATTATCAGACGGTGTATGTCGTGGATTACCGTTATTGGACAGGAAGTATCAGTAAACTTGCACAGGACAAGAACGTGAATGATGTGCTGTTTTTGAATAATCTTTCCATGATTCGCAATAAAAGTCTGGTAGGAAAGTTATACAGAGTGCTATAATACATTACAGTAAACAATTTCGTACAGACGATACGAAAGGAGGGGAATCCGGTGGTTAAATATTACAGAACAGATGACCGAAAGATTCATGAAGAACCGACAATTCAGGATGGCGTATGGGTGCAGATGGTAAACCCCAGTGTCGCGGAGGGACAGATGGTCGCGGATGCTCTGGATATGGATGTTGAAGATGTGCTGGCCGCACTCGATGAAGAGGAGAGTTCCCGTATCGAACTACAGGATGGTTATACGCTTATTCTGGTCGATATCCCGTCGATCGAGATCCGTCATGAAAAAGAATCGTATACGACCATACCGCTTGGTATTCTGATTACATCGGGTGAGATCGTTACAGTCTGTACGGAGGATACACCGGTTCTTCAGGCGTTTTTGAATAACCGTGTCCGGGAATTCAGCACGAAAAAAAAGCTTCGTTTTGTCTATCAGATCCTGTACCGGATTGCAGTGCTTTATCAGAGTGATCTTCGTATCATCGACAAGATGCGTACGGAGATCGAGGAACGTGTCGGGGATGATACGGAGGAAGTGGATCTGATTGCGCTGCATGAACTGGAATCGACACTGGTCTACTTTGCGACATCCCTTCGTGCCAACGGAGTAGTGCTTGACCGCCTGACAAGATACAAGCGCTGGAGCAGTATCCGGAGGATAAGGAACTGCTCGGGGATGTAATCGTAGAGAACCAGCAGGCAATTGAGATGACAAGTATTTACCGTGACATTATAAACGGTACCAGAGAATTGTTGTCATCGGTCATCGATAATCGGATGAATTCCATCATGAAATCGCTGACAGTCATCACGCTGGTTATGGCGATTCCTACGGTTATTTCCGGAATTTACGGTATGAATGTCAACGAGCACTGGGTCCCGTTTGCCAATACTGCGCACGGATTTGCTATTATCATCGGAATTATGGTGATCATTTGTGTGATTATCCTGCTTCTTCTGCGAAAGAAGCGTATCCTCTAGCGGATTGAATTGCGGTATTGCAGCGGTGGGACATGAAAAGTATTTTTAAATGTCCGGATAAAATAGCTTACGTTTGGAAAGCCGCTCTGCAGTGCTGTCTCTGTGATGGAGAGACTTGTGGTTTCCAGCAGATGCTTTGCGTGGGATAACCGCAGGTACGTGATATACTGCGAGAGCGTAAGCTGGAAATGTTCCCGGAAATACCGGGAGATATATTTTTCGGACATATGGAAATGTCCGGCGAGATCGTGCAGAGAAATGCGAAAACAGTAATTTTGCTGAATATAAGATAACAACTCTTTCTGGAGACTGCTGGTGCTTTTGGTATGGCTGGGATAAAACAGATCCTGTTCTGCCATAAGAAGCACAAGTTTCAGGAGAAGAATGCGGGTGCCAAGCTGGTTTTGGTATCCGTTTTTTTGGTTCGCAGCAATACGGTCAGAGTTGGCGTTGATGATCTGATCAAGCAGAACGGATGCCTTTGCTGCTGTGTCGTGATCCTCTGGAAGTTTACAGGGAAAGGAGAGAGTGTGGTTCCGCAGGGGAAAGAAAAGTTCCCGTTCCAAAGAATCATCCGACTGAAACGAAATAAATTCGAGAGGAAACAGGAGGGTGTAGTAGTCGACATCCCCGGCTGCCGATCCCATCAGATGAAGCTGCCCCGGAGCAACAAAATAGACCGAACCGTCCTCAGCAGTATATTCTTTCCCGTCAATCAGGAGGTTTAAAGGTCCTTTTTTCGTGTAAATAACTTCAAGCTCATCGTGCCAGTGTACGGGAATCTGAAAAGCATGGAAAATATTGTGCATGTGATATTGTGTATAAGGGTAATTATCTGTGCCGTGCGGACGGTTTTCCTTGAGTTCCGGATACATGAAGTCCCTCCTTCTGTCAGTTTCCTAAATTATAATGGAAAAGTAGAAATAATGCAATTATAAGGCGATAAAATGCAAGCATTTTTTGAAAAAAGGGCATAAAATGAATACGAAAGAAAGGAGATACCATAAATGGAACAGAGGAGAAAAAATTTAACGCAGCTTTTTATTCCCATTTGTCTGGAAACACTTTTGTATATGCTTTCGGGAATGGTTGATACCCTGATGCTTTCGTCTGTAAATGATCAGGCGGTAGGGGCGGTGGGAACTGCGAATACATATATAGGGATTTTTATTATTATGTTTTCTGTGATTTCCTCCGGAATGGTGGCCGTCATGACGCAGAATATCGGGGCAGGCAGACCGGGGGTGGCATATCAGGCCAGACAGCTTGGACTGGCATTTAATGCAGTGCTTGGCGTAATAATGTCTCTGTTCTTATCACTCGGTGCAGGGACCATTCTCTCTGGGGTCGGTGTGGCAGATGCACTGATGCAGCCGGCGAAAACTTATCTGCAGATCGTGGGCGGATTTTGTATTTTAAATGCACTGATTCCGATCTGTTCGAGTTATCTTCGAGCGTTTGGGTTTTCGAAGGAACCGTTGTATGCATCAATTATCGGTAATGTTATTAATTTTTGCCTGAATGCATTTTTCCTGTTTGTACTGCACAAAGGGGTGGCGGGTGTTGCTACCGCTACGGTGATCTCACGCATCATCAATCTGGTGATTGTTGTACTGCTTGGTGCTGTTTTGGTGAAAGCAAAACAGCATCCGGAGAGAGAGAGCAACCGGGCAGTGATGGGACAGATCATCCGTATCGGGCTTCCATCTGCATGTGAGACCGCGATCTATAACGTTTCCATGACGCTGGTGATCCGTTTCCTGAATCAGATGGATGCGCAGGGGCTTAATGTGACAGCGCGTTCCTACACAATGCAGATCACAAATTTTTCCTATTGTGTAGGTGCGGCACTTGCACAGGCAAATGCAATTATGACGGGATGGCATATCGGTGCGAAAGAGTATGATGCGTGTGACCGTGGAACGAAAAAAGCAGCGGTGATCGGAGTGATTGTTGCAGTTATTCTGGAGACGGTGTTTACGCTTTGTTCCGGCTGGATTATGCAGCTGTTTTCCAAAGATCCGCAGATGGTGTCGCTTGTCGGTAAACTTCTGGCAATTGACATCGTACTTGAGATAGGCCGTGTAACCAATCTGGTGTACGGACAGGCATTAAAGACAAGTGGGGATGCCGTATTCCCGGTAGTGATGGGTGCCTGCTTTATGATTTTGTGTTCAGTTGGGGGAACGTATCTGTTTGGAATCCGTCTGGGCCTTCTGGCCGTGGGCGCATACATCGGTATGACTGGTGATGAATGCGTCCGTGCCGTTGGCATGTACCTTCGCTGGAAGAGCGGAAAGTGGAAAGAAAAGGGATTGGTTAAATCCCGGTAGCTTCGTAGCGCCCACTGGCACCACATGGAAGAACCAGTCCGTTGGAGGAAACCGGAAGACCGATCTCGCTGGCGGTGACTGTACCATTGGCGGTGCCAAGCACCGTGCTTATCATATAGGAAAGAACTGCCGGCTGCAGACCGGTGGTATATGAGTTAATCAGGAAGAAGAGCGGATTGTCCGTTAAAATCTGGCTGCAGAGCTGGATGAGCGGATAAACGCTCTCTTCTATTTTCCAGATTTCCCCTTTTGGTCCGCGACCGTAAGACGGCGGGTCCATGATAATGGCATCATAATGGTTCCCACGACGGATTTCCCGCTCTACAAATTTGACACAGTCATCGACCAGCCACCGGATCGGGGCATCTTTCAGACCGGAAGAAATTGCATTTTCTTTTGCCCAGGTGACCATGCCTTTGGATGCATCTACATGGGTTACGCTTGCACCTGCCGCAGCGGCCGCAAGTGTTGCCCCACCGGTATAGGCGAAAAGATTAAGAACCTTAACCTGGCGTCCTTTGGAAACGGCGTCTGCAATGAGCTGGGAAAACCAGTTCCAGTTGGCAGCCTGTTCCGGAAATAATCCGGTATGTTTAAAACTGAAAGGTTTTAAATGAAACGTTAACTTCTTATTAATAGGCAGGGAATATTGAATGGTCCATTCTTTTGGAAGCTGGAAAAATTCCCATTCTCCACCTCCTTTGGAACTGCGGTGGTAGTGGCCGTTCATTTTGCGCCATCCATTTTCCTTTTTCGGAGTATCCCAGATTACCTGGGGATCTGGGCGGACGAGAAGATAATCTCCCCAGCGTTCGAGCTTTTCACCTTTTGAACAATCGATCACTTCATAGTCATTCCATTGATCTGCTAACCACATATATCATATCCTCCTGATTTTCATCTGTATAAAACAGTAACATTATATGAAAAATAGAAAAAATAATCAATCATTAAATTTTGGGGCGAAAAAACGTAAAAGAAAAAATAAAAAAAGTTCTTGCTTTTTTGGGAAAGACCATGTATAATATCAATTGCTGTGGCATGATAGCTGTGAAACGTGAGGTTGCTGCCTATGTGGCAGGTTTTCCGTGGAGCGAATGTCAAGTTAGGAAACTGACGACAAGTCACTGTACAAACAATATGGTCTATCAAAGATAGAAACAACGTGTGAAAAAATGCGAATCGCCTGACGATGGGGCGATACATCAGAGATGTACCGCAGGACACACACGGAGAAGTGTACAGTCACCGCTTGTCGTACTATTTACAAAGTGCGAAAAGGAGGCGACTTTTTTTATGGCAAGTCAAGTAATGAGAATCACTCTCAAGGCTTATGATCACGAATTAGTTGATTCATCAGCAAAGAAAATCATCGAGACTGTAAAGAAGAACGGATCACAGGTGAGCGGACCGGTACCTCTTCCTACTAAGAAGGAAGTAGTTACAATTCTTAGAGCTACTCACAAGTACAAAGATTCCCGCGAACAGTTCGAGCAGAGAACTCATAAGAGACTGATTGATATCGTTACACCAACTCAGAAGACTGTTGATGCTTTATCACGTCTTGAGATGCCAGCAGGTGTTTACATCGATATTAAAATGAAACAGAAATAATAACTGTTTCGACAAATTATTTCGTAAGTCCTGATTAGTTATTTCATATAGATATGGCTGCTCTAGGATGAACGGTTCCGCTACTCCACTGCAGATCAGCAGGTGGGCAAGAGGCGTTCCGCTGTAGAAAACAGGAGGTTAAACAATGAAGAAAGCGATTTTAGCAACAAAAGTCGGAATGACACAGATCTTCAATGCAGACGGCGTATTAGTGCCGGTTACTGTATTACAGGCTGGTCCTTGTGTTGTTACTCAGATTAAGACAGTAGACAACGATGGATACAGTGCAGTTCAGGTTGGATTTGTTGACAAGAAAGAAAAGACTGTTAACAAAGATGCCAACGGAAAGAAAGAAATTCGCAACAGACATGGCGTAAACAAGGCTCAGATGGGTCACTTCGCTAAAGCTGGTGTATCTGGTAAGAGATTCGTTCGCGAGTTCAAGTTTGAGAACGCAGACGAGTATAAGTTAGCAGATGAAATCAAAGCTGACATCTTCGCAGAAGGTGACAAGGTTGATGTTACTGCTATTTCAAAAGGTAAAGGTTTCCAGGGTGCTATTAAGAGATTAGGTCAGCACAGAGGACCGATGGCTCATGGTTCTAAGTTCCATCGTCATCAGGTTCTAACGGTGCATGTTCTTCTCCGAGCCGTGTATTCAAGGGAAAAGGAATGCCTGGACACATGGGTAGCGTAAAAGTTACAACTCAGAATCTTGAAGTTGTAAGAGTTGACGCAGAGAACAACTTACTGCTGATCAAGGGTGCTGTCCCAGGAGCAAAGAAAGCTCTCATCACAGTAAAAGAGACCACAAAGTCTGGTAAATAGTGCAAAGTAAGAAAGGAGGAACTTTACGATGGCTAAAGTAGCTGTTTATAATATGGAAGGTAAAGAAGTTGATTCTATCGAATTAAACGATTCCATTTTCGGCGTAGAAATTAATGAGCATTTAGTTCATATGGCTGTGCTTCAGCAGCTTGCAAATAATCGTCAGGGAACACAGAAGGCTAAGACACGTTCTGAAGTTCGCGGTGGCGGAAGAAAACCATGGAGACAGAAGGGAACCGGTCATGCAAGACAGGGATCTACACGTTCTCCACAGTGGACAGGCGGCGGAGTTGTATTCGCTCCGGTACCAAGAGATTACTCATTCAAGCTCAACAAGAAAGAGAAGAGAGCTGCATTAAAGTCTGTTCTGACTTCTAAGGTAGCAGAGAACAAGTTCGTAGTTGTTGATGAGCTGAAATTAGATGAAATTAAGACAAAGAAGTTCGTACAGGTTATGGACAATCTGAAAGTTGAGAAGGCACTTGTTGTATTAAACGACATGGACACAAACGTGATCGCATCTGCAGCAAATATTCCAACTGTTAAGACTGCTCAGACAAACGAGCTGAATGTATTTGATGCATTAAAGTATGACAAGGTAGTTGTTACAAAGGCTGCTCTTGCAACAATCGAGGAGGTGTATGCATAATGGCAAACGTACAGTATTATGATGTAATCCTCAAACCAGTAGTAACTGAGAAGAGTATGAATGCAATGGCTGAGAAGAAATATACATTTCTTGTTCATCCGGATGCAAACAAAACTATGATCAAGGAAGCCGTAGAGAGAATGTTCGAGGGAACAAAGGTTGCCAAGGTCAACACAATGAATTGTGAAGGCAAGAACAGAAGACGTGGAATGGTAACAGGAAAGACTGCTAAGACAAAGAAAGCAATCGTTCAGTTAACAGAGGACAGCAAGGATATCGAGATCTTCGCTGGATTATAATTCCAAAAGGAGCACTTGCATAAGAGTTGCTTCGCAAGCAAGTGCGTAGGCAATGCATCTAGATGCATTACAAGATATGTGTCAGAGATGACACGATAATGAAAACATCGAAAGGAGAAAAACAATGGGAATTAAGACATATAACCCATATACACCTTCCAGAAGAAATATGACTGGTTCTGATTTCTCTGAGATCACTAAGACAACTCCTGAGAAATCCCTTACAACTTCTTTAAAGAAGAACGCTGGTCGTAACAATCAGGGTAAAATCACAGTTAGACACCAGGGTGGTGGAAACAGAAGAAAATACAGAATCATCGACTTTAAGAGAAGAAAAGATGGTATTCCGGCAACCGTAATCGGTGTTGAATACGATCCGAACAGAACAGCAAATATCGCACTGATCTGCTATGCAGATGGTGAGAAAGCATATATCCTTGCTCCTGCAGGATTAACCGACGGTATGAAGGTTATGAACGGACCAGAAGCAGAGGTAAGAGTTGGAAACTGTTTACCACTTGAGAATATTCCGGTTGGTACACAGATCCACAACATCGAGTTACTGCCAGGTAAGGGCGGACAGTTAGTACGTTCTGCCGGACTCAGCGCACAGCTGATGGCTAAGGAAGGAAAGTATGCAACACTTCGTCTTCCTTCAGGCGAGATGAGAATGGTTCCAATTCAGTGTAGAGCAACAATCGGTGTTATCGGAAACGGTGACCACAACCTCGTAAATATTGGTAAGGCTGGACGTAAGCGTCACATGGGTATCCGCCCAACAGTTCGTGGTTCTGTTATGAACCCTAATGACCATCCACACGGTGGTGGTGAAGGTAAGGCTCCGGTAGGTCGTCCAGGACCATGTACTCCATGGGGCAAGCCTGCACTTGGTTTAAAGACCAGAAAGAAGAACAAGCAGTCTAACAAGCTTATCGTAAGAAGAAGAGACGGTAGAGCTATCAAATAATTAGGAGGTTTATGAAATGGCACGTTCACTTAAAAAAGGACCATTTGCTGATGAGAGCTTACTCAAAAAAGTAGATGCTATGAACGCTTCCGGAGACAAGTCCGTAATTAAGACCTGGTCCCGTCGTTCTACTATTTTCCCATCTTTCGTTGGACACACAATCGCTGTTCATGACGGAAGAAAGCATGTTCCGGTATATGTTACAGAGGACATGGTTGGACATAAGCTCGGTGAGTTCGTTGCAACAAGAACTTACAGAGGACATGGAAAAGACGAAAAGAAATCAGGCGTGAGATAAAATAATATTTAGTGGAAGGAGGTTTCATCCATGGCAAAAGGACATAGATCCCAGATCAAGAGAGAGAGAAACGAAGTAAAGGACACAAGACCTTCAGCTAAGTTATCTTATGCTAGAGTGTCAGTACAGAAGGCTTGCTTCGTATTAGATGCAATTCGTGGTAAGGATGTTGCGACTGCACTTGCAATCGTATCCTACAACCCAAGATACGCTTCAAGCGTTGTAGAGAAGTTATTAAAGTCAGCAATCGCTAACGCTGAGAACAATAACGGAATGAAGGCAGAAAACCTTTATGTAGCAGAGTGCTACGCAAATAAGGGACCAACAATGAAGAGAATTCATCCTCGTGCACAGGGTAGAGCTTATAGAATCGAAAAGAGAATGAGCCACATTACAATCGTGCTCGATGAAAGATAGGAGGCAATCATGGGACAGAAGGTTAATCCTCATGGATTAAGAGTCGGCGTTATCAAAGATTGGGATTCTAAATGGTATGCAGATGGAGATTTCGCTGATTACTTAGTAGAAGATTACAATATCAGAACATTTCTGAAGAAAAAATTATACGCAGCTGGTGTTTCTAAGATTGAGATCGAAAGAGCATCAGATCGTGTGAAGGTTATCATTTACACAGCTAAGCCAGGTGTTGTAATTGGTAAGGGCGGCGCTGAGATCGAAAAGATCAAGGCAGAAGTTCAGAAACTTACAGATAAGAAGTTAGTTGTAGATATCAAAGAAGTAAAGAGACCAGATCGTGACGCTCAGTTAGTAGCTGAGAACATCGCTTTACAGCTTGAGAACCGTGTTTCTTTCCGTAGAGCAATGAAGTCCTGCATGGGTCGTGCAATGAAGACCGGTGCAAAGGGAATTAAGACTTCCTGCTCAGGACGTCTTGGTGGAGCTGATATGGCCCGTACAGAGTTCTACTCTGAAGGAACTATACCGCTTCAGACACTTCGTGCAGATATCGATTATGGATTCGCAGAGGCAGATACCACTTACGGTAAAGTAGGTGTTAAGGTTTGGATCTACCGTGGCGAAGTGCTTCCTACAAAGGCTAATAAGGAAGGAGGAGCTCAGTAATTATGTTAATGCCAAAGAGAGTAAAACATCGTAAACAGTTCCGTGGTTCCATGGCTGGTAAAGCAACCAGAGGAAACAAGATCACATACGGTGAGTATGGTATCGTATCATTAGAGCCTTGCTGGATTAAGGCAAATCAGATCGAGGCAGCCCGTGTTGCTATGACAAGATATATCAAGCGTGGTGGTAAAGTCTGGATCAAGATCTTCCCAGAGAAGCCTGTAACTCATAAGCCTATGGGTGTTCGAATGGGTAAAGGAAAGGGTGCCCTTGAGTATTGGGTAGCTGTAGTTAAACCAGGTAGAGTATTATTTGAAATCTCCGGTGTTCCGGAAGACGTAGCGAAAGAAGCTTTACGTCTTGCTACACATAAATTACCTTGCAAATGTAAAGTAGTTTCACGTGCAGATTTAGAAGGCGGTGAGTCAAATGAAAACTAGTGCATATTTAGAAGAATTAAAGTCACTTACTGTTGCAGATTTACAGTCACAGTTAGTTGATGCAAAAAAGGAACTTTTCAATTTGAGATTCCAGAATGCAACCAATCAGTTAGATAATACAGCCAGAATTAAAGAAGTTCGCAAGAATATTGCTAGAATTCAGACTGTTATCACCGAGAAAGCTAGCGTTGCTGAATAAATCCAATTCTCAGAAAGGAGACTTCGGTCGTGGAAGAAAGAAATCTTAGAAAAACACGTGTAGGTGTTGTTGTAAGCGATAAGATGGATAAGACAATCGTTGTAGCTGTAAAGAACAACGAGAGACATCCACTGTACAACAAGATCGTTAAAAAGACTTATAAGTTAAAGGCTCATGACGAGAACAACGATGCTAAGATCGGCGATACCGTCAGAGTTATGGAAACAAGACCATTATCTAAAGATAAGAGATGGAGACTTGTAGAAATCATGGAAAGAGCAAAATAATAAAAGGAGGCTACAAGCATGGTACAGCAGGAAAGCAGACTCAAAGTTGCGGACAATACTGGCGCAAAAGAGTTACTTGTTATCCGCGTAATGGGTGGATCTACCAGAAGATATGCGAACATCGGCGATGTGATCGTTGCTACTGTTAAAGATGCAACACCAGGCGGTGTTGTTAAAAAGGGCGATGTTGTAAAAGCCGTAGTTGTTCGTTCAGTAAAGGGTGCCCGTCGTAAAGATGGTTCCTATATTAAGTTTGATGAGAACGCAGCAGTTATTATCAAGGACGACAAAACTCCGAGAGGAACTCGTATCTTTGGACCAGTAGCTCGTGAGCTTCGTGAGAAACAGTTCATGAAAATTGTTTCTCTGGCTCCAGAAGTATTATAGGAGGAACGAAGATGGCAAGTATGAAGATCAAAAAAGGCGATATGGTAAAAGTTATCGCTGGCAGAGATAAAGACAAAGAGGGCAAGGTTATTGCCGTAAATAAAAAAGACAACACACTCCTCGTTGAAGGCGTTAACATGGTTACCAAGCATGCAAAGCCAAGCATGGCAAACCAGCAGGGCGGAATCCTTCATCAGGAAGGACCTATTGATGCATCAAACGTAATGTTCCTTCACAAAGGAAAAGCTACCCGTGTAGGTTTCAAGATGGACGGAGACAAGAAAGTACGTTATGCGAAATCAACAGGCGATGTTATCGATTAATTGAAGAGAGGAGGACAAAACATTGAGTAGACTTAAAGAGCAGTACGAAAATGAGATCAAAGACGCAATGATCAAAAAGTTCGGATACAAGAATACAATGGAGGTTCCAAAGCTTGACAAGATCGTAGTTAACATGGGTGTTGGTGAGGCTAAGGAGAACGCAAAGCTTCTTGAGGCAGCTGTAAAGGACATGGAGGCTATCACAGGTCAGAAGGCTGTTACAACAAAGGCTAAGAACGCGATCGCAAACTTCAAGATCAGAGAGAACATGCCAATCGGATGTAAGGTTACCTTACGTGGCGAGAAGATGTATGAGTTCGCTGATCGTCTGATCAACTTAGCATTACCTCGTGTACGTGACTTCCGTGGTGTTAATCCAAACGCATTTGACGGACGTGGAAACTACGCACTTGGTATCAAAGAGCAGATTATCTTCCCAGAGATCGAGTACGATAAGGTAGATAAGGTTCGTGGTATGGATATCATCTTCGTTACAACTGCAAAGACAGATGAAGAGGCACGTGAGTTATTAACTCTGTTTAACATGCCATTTGCTAAATAATCAGGAGGGAATTTTTAATGGCTAAGACAAGTATGAAAATTAAACAGCAGCGTAAACCAAAATTCTCTACCAGAGAATATACACGTTGCAGAATTTGTGGACGTCCACATTCAGTTTTAAGAAAATACGGAATCTGTAGAGTATGTTTCCGTGAGTTAGCATATAAAGGTCAGATTCCAGGCGTTAAGAAGGCATCCTGGTAAACCTTTAAGAGAAAAGTTGTAGTCCAAAAGGAGGAAAAATGTCATGATGATGACAAGTGATCCAATTGCAGATATGCTTACAAGAATCCGTAATGCAAATACTGCAAAACATGATACAGTAGATATTCCAGCTTCTAAGATCAAAGTTGCTATCGCTGGCATCCTTGTTGATGAAGGTTTCATCGAGAAGTATGACATCATCGAGGATGGTAACTTCAAGACAATCCGTGTCACATTGAAGTATGGCGCTGATAAGAATGAGAAGATCATTACAGGAATTAAGAGAATTTCCAAGCCAGGTTTACGTGTATACGCTGGCAAGGATGAAATCCCGAGTGTACTTGGTGGATTAGGAATCGCAATCCTTTCTACGAACCAGGGAATCGTTACCGACAAGGAAGCAAGAAAGCTTCAGGTTGGTGGCGAAGTATTAGCATTTGTATGGTAGTCAAAACCAGATAGAAACTATTAACATCCAATAAATACAGGAGGTACGGGCATGTCACGTATAGGAAGAATGCCAATCGCAATTCCAGCTGGAGTAACAGTTGAGATCGCAGAAAATAATCATGTGACTGTAAAAGGTCCAAAGGTACTTTGGAGAGAACTCTTCCATCAGAGATGGATATTAAGGTTGAGGGCTCTGAAGTCGTAGTTACAAGACCAAACGATTTAAAGAAAATGAAATCCTTACACGGATTAACAAGAACACTGATAAACAACATGGTTGTTGGTGTAACTGATGGTTACACCAAGACCCTTGAGGTAAACGGTGTAGGTTATAGAGCACAGAAGTCCGGAAAGAAGTTAACACTTCACCTTGGATATTCTCATCCGGTTGAGATGGAAGATCCAGAAGGACTTGAGGCAGTTGTTGAAGATAACAAGATTATCGTTAAAGGTATTGACAAAGAAAAAGTTGGCCAGTACGCAGCTGAAATCAGAGATAAGAGAAGACCTGAGCCATATAAGGGCAAGGGTATCAAGTATGCTGATGAAGTTATTAGACGTAAAGTTGGTAAGACTGGTAAGAAATAATTAAAGGAGTGGACAAGAAATGGTTAGTAAAAAGTCAAGAACAGAAGTTCGTGAAAAGAAGCATAGCAGAATGCGTAATCATCTTGCAGGTACAGCAGAGCGTCCTCGTTTAGCTGTATTCAGAAGTAATAACCATATGTATGCTCAGATTATTGATGATACAGTTGGAAATACACTTGTTTCTGCTTCAACTCTGGATAAAGATTTAAAGGCAGAGCTTGAGAAGACTAATAACGTTGATGCAGCAGCAAAACTTGGTACTGTTATTGCAAAGAAAGCATTAGATAAGGGTATTACCACAGTTGTCTTCGATCGAGGCGGTTTTATTTACGCAGGCAAGGTAAAGGCATTAGCTGAAGCAGCAAGAGAAGCTGGTTTAGAGTTTTAGGAGGAGACAAACATGAAACGTGAAATCATTGATGCGAGTCAATTAGAATTAGTTGACCAGGTTGTTGACATCAAGCGTGTAACAAAGGTCGTTAAGGGTGGACGTAACATGCGCTTCACAGCTCTCGTTGTTGTTGGTGACAAGAATGGTCATGTTGGTGCAGGTCTTGGAAAGGCTGCTGAAATTCCTGAAGCAATCCGCAAAGGAAAAGAAGATGCAATTAAGAGCCTCATCAGTGTTAAATTAGACGAGAATAACTCTATTACACATGATGTAACAGGAAAATACACAGGTGCTTCCGTATTATTAAAGAAGTCTCCTGAAGGTACTGGTATCATCGCAGGTGGTCCGGCTCGTTCCGTATGTGAGCTTGCAGGTATCACAAATATCCGTACAAAATCATTAGGATCAAATAATAAGCAGAACGTTGTACTTGCTACTATCGAGGCACTTTCTCAGTTAAGAAGCCCGGAAGAAGTTGCAAGACTTCGCGGTAAATCTGTAGAAGAAATCTTAGGTTAAGGAGGAGCGACTAAGTCATGGCAGATAAAGTAAAAGTTACACTTATTAAGTC
>ENA-OQHY01000232-OQHY01000232.1-human-gut-metagenome-genome-assembly--contig:-NODE-232-length-32400-cov-8.429523_pt1 | contig 32400 bp, 36 predicted proteins | sample MGYA00242570_ERZ504733 | MGnify/ENA primary metagenome ERZ504733 (study PRJEB26092, sample SAMD00036219) | human gut metagenome | host: Homo sapiens | study: EMG produced TPA metagenomics assembly of... | reverse complement strand
TTTTTCCATGGGTGCCGAAATGTCAATGTCTCCTATGGGGGAACGTGTAGGAGGCAGCATGCTTAAAACCAAAAAACTATGGGTGATCCTCCTTCTGGGCTTTTTTCTCGGGGTCATCATTACCATTTCAGAACCGGATCTGCAGGTGCTTGCCGCTCAGGTGCCGTCGGTGCCGAATATGGTGCTGATTCTTTCGGTGGCAGCCGGGGTTGGCGCATTTCTTGTTGTAGCACTGCTTCGTATTTTATTTGGAATAGCGTTAGCCCCGTTATTAGTTGTGTTCTATGGTGTGATATTTGTGATCGCAAGGTTTGTTCCGGATAATTTTCTGGCGGTGGCGTTTGATTCCGGAGGTGTGACGACCGGACCGATGACGGTTCCGTTTATTATGGCACTTGGTGTTGGTATTTCTGCAATCCGAAATGATAAGCATGCGGAAAACGACAGTTTCGGACTGGTTGCACTGTGTTCGATCGGTCCTGTTCTTGCGGTATTGCTCCTGGGACTGGTATATCCTGCCCAGGGAAGTTATGTGGCAGCGGACGTGCCGGAAGCTTTCAATTCTGTGGAACTTGGCCGGCTGTTTTTATCCGAAATTCCCTATTATCTCAAAGAAATTGCAGGTTCCTGCTTCCAATCGTTTTCTTTTTTGGAATTTTCCAGCTTGTTTCCATTCAACTACATAAAAAGACATTGATTAAAATCTGTGTGGGGCTGCTTTACACGTATGTCGGACTGGTACTTTTCCTGACCGGTGCCAATGTCGGATTTATTCCCGCAGGAAACTATCTTGGAACCGTTATGGCATCACTGCCGTGTCCGTGGATTTTAGTCCCGGTCGGAATGGTGATCGGATATTTCATTGTCAAGGCAGAGCCGGCCGTCTATGTCCTGATGAAACAGGTAGAAGAACTGACCGATGGGGATATTTCCGGAAAAGCGATGCAGATCAGTCTTTCGGTTGGTGTGGCTGCTTCGGTCGGGCTTTCCATGCTGCGGGTGCTTACCGGAATTCCGATTATGTATTTTTTAATTCCGGGCTATGCCATTGCACTGTTTCTGACGTTATTTGTTCCGAAAATCTTTACCGCGATTGCGTTTGACTCCGGAGGCGTGGCATCCGGTCCGATGACGGCAACTTTTCTGCTGCCACTGGCACAGGGCGCTTGTACGGCAGTAGGCGGCGATGTGGTAAAGGATGCCTTCGGCGTGGTAGCGATGGTTGCCATGACTCCGCTGATTACGCTGCAGGTCCTCGGCTGATCTATAAGATTAAGAGTAATAAAAAGGAAGAAATGGCAGAACAGCCATTCCTGCAGGCAGAGGATGTGTTTGCCGGGTATGCGGATGATGCAATTATAGAATTATAGAAAACCAGGAAAGAGGAGCGGACAAATGAGTGAGATCTATATGATGGTTACGATCTGCAATCGAAAACAGATGCAGAAATTTGTGAAGTTTTATAAGCAAAATCACGTGGATACTGGAAATATTTCTCTTGCCATGGGAACAGCGGCCAGCGATGTACTGGATTACTTCGGACTCGAGGAGGATGAGAAAGGCATTCATTTTTGTCTGGTCACACGTCCCACCTGGAAAACCGTAAAAAAGGGATTGCAGACGGAACTGAAAATTGATGTGCCGGGACGGGAATTGTCTTTCTGATACCGCTTAGCAGTATTGGCGGAAAACAGCAGCTGAAATTTATGCTGGGAGAACAGGAATTCGAGAAAGGGGAGGAGACAACGTTGAAGGAGACAAAACATGAGCTGATCATTGCAATTGCCAATTACGGATACAATACGCAGGTGATGCGTGCGGCAGAAGAAGGCGGAGCCACCGGGGGAACGGTTTTTCACGGGAAAGGTGTCGGAATGAAACGGGCAGAACAGTTTCTCGGCGTATCGCTGGTTTCCGAAAAAGAAATTATATTAATTGTTACGAAAACGGAACAGAAAAATGCGATTATGAAATCCATCATGGAAAAAGCCGGAATCGGGACAAAAGCGGGAACCATTGCGTTTTCTCTTCCGGTTACCAGCACAGCCGGACTTCGGATTATCGAGGATTCCGGAGAATGTGAAGAGATTTAGATCACATTCCACAAATTTATCCGACTAAAATTAGCTAAAAATATAATTGATATAAACATAAAATTATATTAAAATAATTTTATTAAGAATAGAAAATGAGCTAACTTTAATTGAAATGAGCTAAGGGGCGGATAGATATGACAAAAACAAGGAAAACCATAGGCGTGATGGTCGGAGGCATCACAGACGATTTTACACGTTTTTTGTGTAAAGGTCTGAGGGAGGCAGCAAAAGAGCAGGATGTCAACATGGTAGTGCTTCCGGGAAAATTTTTAGACCGTGATTACGCGCAGAACACGGATATTATGTATGAATATCAGTATGATACCCTGTTTTCGAGTGTAAAAAAAGGCCGTCTGGACGGGATTATCGTAGCGGCAAACTGTATTGGCTGTTACACGACGAAAGAACGTATGGTTGAATTTATGCATCACTATGATGGAATTCCATGCGTTCTGGTTTCCTCTGATCTGGAAGGATATGTAAATGTCAGTTATGACAATGACCGTGGAATCCGGCAGGGAATCGATTATCTCGTGCAGGATCTGCATTACACAAAAATCGGAATGGTAGGCGGACCGAAGGAAAATTCCGATGCAATGGAGCGCAAAGCTACGTTTGAGAGTGCACTCTGGAAGAACGGTATCTTACCGCAGGAAAAACGGTATGTGGAAGGGGATCTGACGGGAAATTCGCATAGCGCCTATGCCAGACTTCTGGATGACAATCCGGATCTGGAAGCCGTTTTTTGCGTCAATGATGAAACTGCAACCGGATTTTATGAAGAACTGAAGGCGCGGGGCTTATGCCGGGAAGGGATATCTCGGTTTTCGGGTATGATGATACGGAGTGGTGTTCCCAGATTTATCCGACACTTTCTTCGGTACGTGCGGATGTGTCAAAACTTGGCAGCAAAGCATGTGAACTGTTATGCCGGATGATGCAGGGAGAAAAAGTCTCTTCTGTGCGCCTTCCGACCGATCTGGTGATCCGGAATTCGTTTTGCCGGGGAAATCAGGAAGAAGTGGATGCGCGCAATGATGTGCTGGAAAAGTACGAGTCCATGAATCACTGGGCCGATGAACTGTTCGGAAAGCAGAAACGGGTAAATTTCGAAATGAAAAACTTTATTTTGAAACTGCTTTGTTTTGAAAAAGGAACCGATCAGAGTTTTGGGGAAATTCTTGCAACAATGGAATGGTTAAAGATACATAATGCATTTTTGTACATCTATGAGGAGCCGGTCATTCATCTGAATCATGAATTATTTCAGATGCCGGAGCAGCTGCTGCTGAAAGCCAGGGAACTTCATGGAAATGTAGAAAATATACCCGCCATTCATCAGAAAAAAAAGGCAAAAAATATTTTCCAGTTTTCCAGGCTGGGAATGTCTGACCGGGCATGGATGGTAACGCTTCCTCTGTATGCCAATGAAATGCTGTATGGAATTTTAGTGTGTGATCTGACCGATGAAGTGCTGGAATATGGAGAATTTTTAAGTAATCAGATTTCAGCAGCAGTCAAGATGCTGAATCTTCTGAAAAACAATGAGGATATTCAGAAACAGTTAGAGGAATCGCTGTATGTCTTAAAGGAAAACAATCTGGAACTGGAAACACTTTCAAAGAAAGATCCACTGACCGGGATCTGTAACCGGAGGGGATTTTTCGAATATGCGGAGCCTATGCTAAACAAAGCAAGAGCAGCGGAAAAAACATTTCTGGTGCTTTATGCGGATATGAACAATCTGAAAATCATCAATGACCGGTACGGACATGAGGAAGGGGATTATTCCCTGCACACCATCGCGGAAATTCTTGCAGAGATTGTCCAAAAGGAGCAGACAGGGGATGGGGTTGTTGCGAGAATCGGCGGGGATGAGTATGCATGTGCACTGATGACGGAAAAGAAAAAAGAACTGTTATTACAGGAGTTATACGATGCATTCACCGTTCGGAATGAACAGAGTGACAAACCGTATAACGTAACGGTTTCCATTGGTGCCTGTGCGTTAGAGCCGGGCGATGAGCACAGTCTTGCGGATGCACTTTCGCTTGCGGACGAGCAGTTGTATGAGGTAAAGAAACTCCGTAAAAAAGATGTCGCAAAAATACCGCTGCAGGCTTAAGCCTCAGCGGTAAGAAAATGTTTTTAACTGTTTTTTGTTTTCGTACATATTCTGATCTGCCCGCTTTTGAAGGGCATCCAGATTCGTATCTGTCCGTGGATCAAAGACAGCATATCCACAGGCAATCTGCAGATGGATGTTTCGGGAGGAGGCGTTGTAAACGGCCTCCTCTTTTCGCAGACAGCAGATCAGATGGCTGATATCGCAGGTGTTATGGTCGTCAATCAAAACACAGAATTCATCCCCGCCGATGCGGTACAGTTTTCCGTGACGGGAGAAAATTTTCTGGAGAATATGTGCGGCATCCGTAATATACTGATCCCCACAGTCATGTCCGAATTTATCATTGTAGTATTTCAGGTTGTTCAGGTCAAATGCAAACAACAGAAGATTTGTCAGTTTTTTGCACCGGCTGGTATCTTCGTGGTAAGCATTCCGGTTGTAGCAGCCGGTCAGGAGATCCTTTTCCGCAAGTTCACGGTAGAGAGCCGCGCGACGGCCGGTATCGATTTCCTTTAGGGATACGAATGCGGTGTCGCAGGCAAGGGTTACGATAAAAAGCAGCATGGCGATGCGGCCGACAATTTCGATGTCCTGCGACCCCTGATAATAATTGTACATGTCGGAAAAAAGAGTACCGATCAGAATAATGATCCCTATGGTACAGATCCACAGGGCATGTGTCGTCGTGTGGTGATAAAATTTGTTGCAGATGGTATAGATAAAATATAAAACTGCAAGGCCGATCATGACATGGGTCATCCAGAGTGTCTGCGTCAGGTCACGGATATCCATAAGCTGCAGGAATAAAACAACTGCAATCTCTGCCACATCCAGCCAGACAAAAATCCGGCAAAGATACCGGTCCCTTGCTTTTAAATAATGCCGGACGAACATCATAAAAGGAATGGGCAGCAGCAGAAGAAGCATGCGGGTCACATAGGAATGGAACACCGGTTCTGTGACAGAAGAATGGAAGAGCTTGTTTCCAGGCAGAACCATGCACCAAGATCCGTTGTAAGAATTCCCAGATACAGCATGGATTTGCTCACATATGCCCAATGATGCACAAACAGCCAGTAGATGAGCATCAGAATGCCAAGTACAACGTTCATAATGCCGAGGAGCATGGGGATCCCTGCTTTTAAAAGTTCATGGCGAAACATATGGACACCATCGCCCTGATAGAAAACCGGATCAGACACCTGTTTGTCCAGGTTGCAGTTGGTGAGTGTGACGAGGATGCTGCGTGTATTTTCCGGGACAGAGACCATTTCACAATTACGTCCGGTTGTATGCAGAATACTGTCCGTTTTGAGGCTGCGCGTATAAAGCAGCTTTCCGTCTACTTCCACAACCACGGTCTGATGCTGGCTGTAAAACATCAGGGTAGAAGCCTTTTTGGTCCATCGGACATCGGAAATCCGGTAAACAGTAGTTGCTTTGGATACCTTAACACGCCGGGACGGGAGCATCTGGATGTGCAGATCCGCGCTGTGGTTGCTGAGACTGTATGAGGTACACTGCCAGCCGAAAACCAGTGCAACAGCTGCAATGATAAGAATAAGCAGATAAAGCGTGCTTGTAGTTTTGTATTTGGTTAAATCAGGTTTTTTCATAACATGTATTCTCCGTAATAAGAGGTTCCTGTAAATTTGCCTAATAATTTCATCATAGCGTAAAACACAGAAAATGACAATCTACTTCCTGGCAAATTTATGTATTTTTATCGGAACTTACAGGGAAAATCTTGACAGCATCCATGGATTGTATAATAATGAACTATATTTAAAATAAGAAAAAGGGAGCTTTCAAAAAGAAGGCTGAGAGTAAGCTGTATTGCTTTGACCTATAACCTGATTTGGATAATGCCAACGTAGGGAAAATGAAAGTTACCACACACGTATAAGCATTATACGTGTGTTTTTTATTTTATGCAAGGAAGGGAGAAACCAATGAGAGAATACAAAACGCAGATGGAAGCTGCAAGAAAAGGAATCGTAACAGAAGAATTAAAGAAAGTTGCACAGAAGGAACACTTGCGTGTGGAAGAGTTGATGCCTCTGGTGGCAGCCGGAAAGGTTGCCATCTGCGCAAATAAAAACCATAAATGTCTGGACCCGCAGGGTGTGGGCTCCATGCTCCGGACCAAAATCAATGTCAATCTTGGAGTATCCAGGGACTGGAAAGATTATGATATTGAAATGCAGAAAGTTATGGCAGCGGTGGATATGGGAGCGGACGCAATCATGGATCTGTCTTCCCATGGAGATACTACAGGATTCCGGAGAAAACTGACTTCGGAATGTCCGGCGATGATTGGAACTGTACCGGTATACGATTCTGTGATACACTATCAGAGAGACCTGGCAACACTCACGGCAAAAGATTTTATTGATGTTGTACGTCTGCATGCAGAGGATGGTGTGGATTTTGTTACTCTGCACTGTGGCATTACCAGAAAAACCATCGATCAGATCAAAAACCACAAGCGGAAGATGAACATTGTATCCCGTGGCGGTTCTTTAGTATTTGCGTGGATGACAATGACCGGGGAAGAAAATCCGTTTTATGAATATTATGATGAAATTCTTGACATCTGCCGGGAATATGATGTGACAATCTCACTGGGAGATGCCTGTCGTCCGGGATGTCTTGCAGATGCTTCGGATGTCTGTCAGATTGAAGAACTTGTCCGTCTGGGAGAACTGACAAAACGTGCCTGGGAAAAGGATGTCCAGGTTATGGTGGAAGGGCCGGGACATATGCCGATGGATCAGATTGCTGCAAATATGAAGATCCAGCAGACCATCTGCATGGGTGCACCGTTTTATGTACTGGGACCTCTGGTGACCGATATTGCGCCGGGATATGATCATATCACTTCTGCCATCGGTGGTGCGATCGCTGCTGCCAACGGTGCGGCATTCCTCTGCTATGTGACACCAGCTGAGCATCTGGCACTTCCGAATGTGGATGATGTAAAGCAGGGAATTATGGCATCAAAGATTGCAGCGCACGCAGCAGATATCGCAAAGCATGTACCGGGAGCCATGGAGATGGACAATAAGATGGCGGATGCCAGAAGAGTACTGGACTGGGAAGCACAGTGGGCATGTGCCATGGACCCGGAGACCGCCAAAGCCATTCGTGCGGACCGGGCACCGGAACAGGAGGATACCTGTTCCATGTGCGGTAAATTCTGCGCTGTCCGCAGCATGAATAAAGCATTAAACGGAGAGTATATTGACATCTTATAGGAGGATGCTTTATGACCTTACAGCAGTTGAAATATGTTACGACCGTTGCTCAGACCGGGACAATCAGTGACGCGGCAAAAAAATTATTTATTTCACAGCCGAGTCTGACCAAAGCAGTCAGGGAACTGGAAAAAGAGATGGAGATTACCATCTTTGAACGGACAAACCGCGGAATTGTCATATCCAAAGAGGGTGAGACATTTTTAGGATATGCCAGACAGGTTCTGGAGCAGGCGGCACTGCTGGAGGAAACTTATAAGAAAAAAGCCGGGCGGAAACAGGAGTTTTGTGTTTCCACCCAGCATTATTCGTTTGCAGTCAATGCATTTGTGGAACTGATCGAGCAGTATGGAAGCGAAAAGTATGATTTCTGTCTGCGGGAAACCCAGACGTATGAATCATAGAGGACGTCGCGCAGATGAAAAGCGAGATCGGAATTCTTTATCTGAACGATTTTAACCGTACCGTACTTGAGAAACTGATCAAGGAACATGACCTTGTGTTTACCGAGCTTTTTGTGGCAAAACCGCATATTTTTGTGAGCACGAAAAATCCGCTTGCGGGCAAAAAGTCTGTGACAATCGAAGAACTGGAGCCGTATCCGTATCTTTCTTTTGAACAGGGGGAACACAATTCTTTTTATTTCTCCGAGGAGATATTCAGTACCGTGGACCGGCCGAAGAATATCCGTGTCAGAGACCGGGCAACCCTGTTTAATCTGCTGATTGGTCTGAATGGTTATACGGTCTGCAGCGGGGTGATTGACGAGGAATTAAACGGAGAGAATATTGTTGCCGTTCCGTTGGAAGCACAGGGGGATATGCATATCGGTACCGTGACGCACAAAAAGGTTCTTCCGAGCCGGCTGGGCGCTATTTACCGGGATGCTCTGGTGCGGTATACACAAAATAAAATATAATTGATAAAAAATATCAATGCAGGCTCTTGACGGGAGCCTGTTTTTTCGTGTATTCTTTCTATTGGTTAGAGATAACTAACTTTGGGAAGGGGCGACGGACTTGAGCAGAGAAATATGGGAGATCATGCGTAAACTGCGTGGCGATGAGATCGAACTTCAGATAGCATTTCAGTGTGCACCGCTGATCACCGGACTGAAAGAATCGAATCTGCTGAATATCAAAAAACAGGATTACCAGCGGATGAAAGATATTTTTAAAGAAAGTGAACTGACGATTTATCCGCTGGGAATTCATGCGGGGAAGATTACCGTGTTCCTGTATCACAGGGAGCGCCTGGAAAAATTTTTTTCCGGGGAAAGTGTGCTTGCGTTGTTACATGAGATCGGTTATATCGACACAGACTTAAAACAGGTGCTGCCGGTGTTTCGCACACATTATCAGCAGTATTTGAAAGAAAAGAAAGTTTTTCCGCATGAGATGGGGCTTTTGCTTGGATATCCGCCGGAGGATGTAAAAGGATTCATCACAATCAGGGGAAAAACTATTTGTATTCGGGTTACTGGAAAGTATATGACAGACCGCATGAAAAAATCCGGCTGTTTCAGAAATATGAACATTCCAGGGAAAAACTGATCCAGCTTTTGTCATATGGAATGCGCATTGAAGAGATTATTGCGATTTGCAGCAATACGGAAATCTGGCAGCTGGTTGATTGTGACTGTCAATATGCATCATAACATTATAAAAAGAAAAGGAGAATTTAAAATGAGTAAGATTTCAGTTGTATTTTGGACACAGGGTGGAAACACAGAGAGCATGGCAAATGCCATCGTGGAAGGAATCAAAGAGGCAGGCAAAGAGGCGGAAGCTGTATTTGTCAGCGATATGAACATTGACGAGTTAAAGGGAGAGGGTGTATTTGCATTAGGATGTCCTGCCATGGGAGCAGAAGTACTCGAAGAGAGTGAGATGGAGCCGTTTGTTGCAGACGTGGAAGGATTTGCTTCCGGAAAGAAGATCGGACTGTTTGGTTCCTACGGATGGGGGGACGGACAGTGGATGCGTGACTGGGAAGCACGTATGAGCGGAGCCGGTGCAACGATCGTAGGAGGGGAAGGTGTCATCTGTCAGGAGGCTCCGGATGCAGATGCAATGGAACAGTGCAAGGCACTTGGGAAAGCACTTGCAAACGCTTAATAACAGAAAAATTTTGTGTGCTGGTACCTGATTATTTAAGAAAAAAAATGTCGGATAAGCTGAAAAAATATTATTTTGTTATTGACAACTTATGCCGTTAGCATATACTAACTGACGTAAGAGATGGAAATGATTCTCAATAAAGTCGCTTGCACGCGGCGGAAAGCAGGAGGATGTTTTTATGATGCCTTTAACAATGTGCAAAGCAGGAGAAGAGAATGAGATTAAAAAGATCGGTGGAAAAGAAGAAACAAGACGCCATCTTGAGAATCTTGGTTTTGTTGTCGGGGGAAAAGTGGCTGTGATATCTGAAACGGATGGAAACATGATTGTGAATGTGAAAGAAGCGCGTGTTGCTATCGGTAAGGATATGGCAAATAAAATAATGATTTAGAAAGGGAACAGCGATGAAGACATTAAAAGATGCAAAAGTTGGCGAGACTGTCAAAGCTACAAAACTGACAGGCGAAGGACCTGTAAAACGTCGTATCATGGACATGGGAATTACCAAGGGCGTAGAGATTTATGTCCGTAAAGTAGCCCCACTCGGAGATCCGGTGGAAGTTACGGTCAGAGGGTATGAACTGTCCCTGCGTAAAGCAGATGCTGAAATGATCCAGGTAGAGTAATTTTTTTACCATAAGGTTAGTAGCGACTTACAAAAACTAGCAAGTGCTTACAGAAACTAGCAATTTCAAATTTTAGCAAGGCTGATAAAACAAAAGTGCGCCAGCACAGAAAAGAGGAGAATTATGGCAGTGAAAATTGCATTGGCAGGAAATCCAAACTGCGGAAAAACGACATTGTTCAATGCATTGACCGGTTCCAATCAGTTTGTTGGTAACTGGCCGGGTGTAACAGTAGAAAAAAAGGAAGGACGTCTGAAGGGTCATAAAGATGTTACCATCATGGATCTTCCGGGTATTTATTCTCTTTCCCCATACACATTGGAGGAAGTGGTTGCAAGAAATTATCTTGTTGCAGACAGACCGGATGCAATCATCAATATTGTGGACGGTACAAATATTGAGCGTAACTTATATCTTTCTACACAGATCATGGAACTTGGTATTCCGGTAATCATGGCAGTAAACATGATGGATATCGTTGCCAAGAATGGTGATGTGATACATATCGATAAGCTGAGCCAGAAACTGGGCTGCGAAGTTGTTGAGATTTCCGCTCTGAAAGGAACAGGAATTACAAAGGCAGCAGAAAAGGCCGTTGCTCTCGCACAGCAGAAGAAGAAAGTCACACCTGCACATGCGTTCTCATCAGAGGTTGAGGATATCATTGCAAAGGTAGAGGATAAGATCAGCTCGGATATTCCACAGGAACAGAAGCGGTTTTTCGCAATCAAACTTCTGGAAAAAGACGATAAGATTTCTGAACTCTTAAGTCTGATGCCAGATGTATCTGCAGAGATCAAGGAACTTGAGGATCATTTTGATGATGATACCGAGTCAATCATTACCAATGAGCGTTATGTATACATTTCTTCCATCATTGGAGAGTGTCTTACAAAAGCAAAGAAGGGTGAGAAACTTTCCACTTCGGATAAGATTGACCGTTTTGTTACGAACCGTTTTTTTGCACTTCCGATTTTTGCATTGGTTATGTTTATCGTATATTATGTATCTATCACAACAGTTGGTGGATTCCTTACCGATTGGACAAATGATACATTGTTTGGCGAGTGGATTGTTCCGGGAGCAAGAACCTTACTTGAGAATATTCACTGTGCCGGCTGGCTGACAGGACTTGTCGTAGATGGTATCATCTCCGGTGTGGGTGCCGTACTTGGATTCGTACCGCAGATGCTGGTACTGTTCATTTTTCTGGCATTCCTTGAGTCCTGTGGATATATGTCACGTATCGCATTTATCATGGATCGTATTTTCCGTAAATTCGGATTATCCGGAAAATCATTCATCCCAATGCTGATTGGTAGTGGATGCGGTGTTCCTGGTGTTATGGCTTCCCGTACGATCGAGAACGACCGTGACCGTAAGATGACAATCATGACAACAACATTCGTACCTTGTGGAGCAAAGCTTCCAATTATTGCTTTGATCGCAGGTGCATTCTTCCATAATTCCGGATGGGTTGCATGGAGTGCTTACTTTGTAGGTGTTGCAGCAATTATCTGTTCCGGTATTATCTTAAAGAAAACAAAGATGTTCGCAGGAGAGCCTGCACCATTCGTTATGGAGCTTCCTGCATATCACTGGCCAACCGTTGGAAACGTACTCCGCAGCATGTGGGAGCGTGGATGGTCTTTCATCAAGAAAGCAGGTACAATTATCCTGTTATCAACAATTGTTTTATGGTTCTTAATGAACTTCGGATGGAGCAACGGAACCTTTGGAATGCTTGATTTCGATGGATTAGAGGGTGCTGCTCTTGAGGCTGCCCAGGCAGAATGTGTTCTTGCAAAAGTTGGTTCTGCAATCGCATGGATCTTCGCACCACTTGGCTGGACCAGGGCTGGTAACGGCTGGAAGATGGCAGTTGCTGCTGTATCCGGTCTGATCGCAAAAGAGAACGTTGTAGCTACGTTCGGACAGTTATTCGGTTTTGCAGAAGTTGCAGAAGATGGTTCCGAAATCTGGAAGTCACTGTCTTTGGTTATGACTCCAGTTGCCGCTTATGGTTTCCTGGTATTCAACCTGTTATGTGCACCATGTTTCGCAGCTATGGGTGCGATCAAGCGTGAGATGAACAACGTGAAGTGGTTCTGGTTTGCGATCGGATATCAGTGTATCTTAGCTTACATTGTTTCCCTGTGTATCTACCAGATCGGTACACTGATCACAGTTGGTACATTCGGTGTTGGTACCGTTGTAGCATTCTTACTGATCATCGGATTTATTTATCTGCTGTTCCGTCCTTATAAGGAGAGTAACACATTAAACTTTGACGCAAAGAAAACTGTGTCAGCAAAATAGAAAAAGAAGAGATGCCAAATGATGCAGAGAGAAATGATTATTCAAAAACTGAAGGAATCAGGCTGTAGGATTACCAAGCAGCGGCTGATGCTGCTGGATATTATCCTTGAGGAAGATTGTTCCTGCTGTAAGGAAATCTATTTCAAGGCATCAAAGGTAGATCCAAAAATCGGCGTTGCAACCGTTTACCGCATGGTAACGCAATGGAGGATATCGGAGCCATTAAGTGTATGCGCGGATTTCAATTGGCGGGTTCTGAATAGTTGAAAAAGGCGGTTTGTCGAAAGATAGGCCGCTTTTTTTCGTTCATAAGAAATAAAAAAGTATACAGGCTTGCAGTTTAAAGCTTCCCATAATATAATGTATTGCGATAGGAAAAATGGGATAAAAGGAGTTCATATATGTTAACACAGTTTTCTAGAACGGAGTTACTGCTCGGAAAAGAAGCGATGGACCGGCTGAAAAATGTCCGTGTGGCAGTGTTTGGAATCGGCGGCGTGGGAGGATACGTCTGTGAAGCACTGGTCCGGACAGGCGTAGGCGCATTCGATCTGATTGACGATGATAAAGTATGTCTGACAAATCTGAACCGTCAGATTATCGCAACAAGAAAGACGGTTGGGAAATATAAAACAGAAGTTATGAAAGAGCGCATGCTCGAAATCAATCCGGATGTGAAGGTGGAAATCCATGACTGTTTTTTCCTGCCGGAAAACGCAAAGGACTTTCCTTTTGAAGAATATGATTATATTGTGGACGCGGTCGATACGGTCACTGCAAAAATTGCGCTGGTGATGAAAGCAAAAGAGATGAACATTCCGATTATCAGCAGTATGGGGGCTGGAAATAAGTTAGATGCAAGCAAATTTGAAGTGGCAGATATTTACAAGACCAGTGTATGTCCATTAGCAAAAGTTATGCGCAGAGAGTTAAAGAAACGGGGCGTAAAGAAATTAAAGGTTGTGTATTCCAGGGAAGAACCGATCAAACCGGTAGAGGATATGGCGATTAGCTGCCGCTCAAACTGTATCTGTCCGCCGGGAGCAAAGCACAAGTGTACGGAGCGTCGGGCGATTCCGGGAAGTGTGGCCTTTGTGCCATCGGTAGTCGGACTGATCATTGCCGGGGAAGTGGTTAAAGATCTCGTCAAAGACTGTTAAAATAGGAAGAAAGAACGACTTGCGGTTTCCTTTTTGATATGTGATACTATAAAGGTAGAACAACATACAGATAGAAAGGGAAAAATTATGAAAACAAATGGAACCAGAAGAATTGTAACTTTTATGCTGGCACTGGTGCTGGTGTTCACAACGGTATGTGTTGGCACAACAGAAGTTGAGGCAGCAGAGAAGTTTACTACAATTATTGCACCTACACAGACAGAACAGGCGACAGCAGGAACAGAAGTAAAGACACCGTTTTCTCTGACCAAAAGTTATGGATTTGTTGCACAGATCGTGACAGAAGCACCTGTCGATATGACAATTACGGTATACGACAGTGTGGGAAATAAAGTACAGCGGGCAGATAACCCTTATCAGATATCATCATCTTCTACCAGCTGGGAGTATGAAGAAGGTGTGTATTATTTTGTAGATCCTGTTCCAAATGTGGATGCCGGGGATTACTATTATGGAATTACATTTTCACAGAGTACAAAATATCTTTTATACATGTATCAGTACAATGGTGGTGCAAAGATCAGCAATGCCAATGCGGTTGTTACCAAAGGATACACCAAGAAGCTTTCTGTTACCGGTGCAAAGGTAAAAGCATGGAAGTCTAAAGATTCCAAAATTGCCAAAGTAGATAAGGATGGTAAAGTAACCGGCGTCAAAGCTGGAAAAACAACGGTTTATGCTGTGACAGAAGATGGAGAGAATCTGACCTGTAAGGTAACCGTAAAGGAAAATAAATTTTCATCCGTAAAGTTAAGCAGTAGCGATGTGGATTACAATAAATGTGTGATGGAAGTTTATAAAGCTTCTTTTGATAAGTCTGGAAATCTTGTTATGACAGCTAGAATTGTCAATAATACGACAGACTATATTACCGCATTGAAGGATGTCAACATTGTTGTGAAAGATGCCAGTGGAAAAACGATTGGTACGTATAAAACGAGCAGATACAATGTTACCGTTTCTTCTTATTCGACAAAAGATGTTAAGTTCACATTGAAAAAGTCTTCTTTGAAGAAAAAGAAATTTGATTTGCGTAATGCTACGATCACCAGAAAGGGCGGCGCGTATTACTATCGTTAATCATTGAAAAAGAAAAGGCGTCCGGAAAAAACGGACGCCTTTCTCATAGAAAAAAAGCAGATGACGGGAATCGAACCCGCCTCCCCAGCTTGGGAAGCTGGTATTCTACCGATGAACTACATCTGCGTTTCGTATTTTATTATAGCACATTTTTGAAAAAAGTCATCAGGGGAAAAGGAAAAAATCAAAAAAATCAAAAATAGGTAAAATTGGTTTGCTTTTGTAATTAAATAGTGTTAAACTGAAAGCATAAAAGCCAAAGACGGCGTACCTCAGTGAGGTGCGTCGTTTTTTATTTCATAGGAAATGTCGTTTGGTGTTAAATTCCTATGAAATAAAATTATAGGAGAAACACAAATGAAAACATTAGAAACCAACGATTGGATTATTTTAAACACAATCATTTATAAAGTCTATACGATGGAAGATTTTGATGAAATGCGAAAAGAACTGTTAGAACAGTTAAAACTGCTGGTGGATTTTGACAGTGCTGATTTTTATCTGGCATCCGTGGAGGATGAAAAGAAACTGGACCGGCCGGTGATGTATAATTGCGACAGTAATCTATCGGAAGAATATGAGGAACTGGATTACAGCAGAGGGATTATGCTCAGCGGGAAATCGCTGATTTATCGGGAGACGGATATTATCAGTGATGAGTCGCGTGTGGAAATGGAATATTATAAGAAGGTATATAAGCCCAATAACTGGCATTATTCGCTGCAGGTTGTGATCGCAAAAGATCATCATTTCCTCGGTACAATTACGTTTTATCGTACCATTGGAAAGGAAAATTTTAAATACGATGACATTTTTGTTCTCGATATGCTCAAAGACCATCTGGCCTATCGGATGGAAAAGCATCAAAGACGGGCAGGGGAGGAAGGAGAAAAGCTTACGGTAACGCAGGCCGTGGAACAATATGGACTGACGCGGCGGGAGGATACGATCCTTCGAAATCTGATGCAGGGAAAGGAAAATCCGGTGATCTGCGAGGAACTGACCATCAGCACCAATACGCTCAAAAAACATATTTTAAACATATACCGGAAACTGGGAATACGCAATCGTGTACAACTGTTTAAAATGATCCGGGAGCATGATGAAGCCGGATAGAAGTTATAGGAATTGAGACTTGTTCAGGGCAGAGTACAATGCTATAATGAGGAATGGATTTTACGCAACAATTCAAGAATTGGAGAAATGGCATGTACCGAAAAACTGTAGAGGAATTGCAAAAGGACCAGAGAGAAAAGCTGGTCATCGATATAAGAAGTGAGCAGGATTATATAAAGGAAACTTATCCCGGCGCAAAACATATTTTCTGGGAAGAATTTATGGAGCACATTGGGGAGATCCCGAAGGAGCTGCCAGTGTATCTGTTTTGCTATACCGGGCAAAGAAGCGATGAAATTGCGGAAGATTTGTCAGAACAAGGGTATGAGATTTACAGCATTGAGGGAGGATATCGTTCCTATCTGCGCAAGAAACTGGCCGATTTTATGAAGGAAGATGACGGGACTGCAGAACGATTAGCAGACAAGGCTGCTGATGCGGAACGAAGCATTATTAAAAAATTTAAAAAGACCGTATGGAGACCTTTTACAAAAGCGATCAATGCGTATGAAATGATACAGGATGGAGATAAGATTGCAGTGTGCATATCCGGAGGAAAGGATTCCATGCTCATGGCAAAGTTATTTCAGGAGCTGGAACGGCACGGAAAGAAAAATTTTGAAGTTGTTTTTCTGGTTATGAATCCGGGATATAATGAGGTGAATTACCAGACAATATTAAATAATGCGAAAATGCTCAATATTCCGATTACGGTGTTCCGGACAGAAATTTTTGATACGGTTGTGGATATTACGGATTCCCCGTGCTATCTTTGCGCACGGATGCGCAGAGGGTATCTGTACAGTAAAGCACGGGAATTAGGATGCAATAAGATCGCGCTTGGACACCACTTTGACGATGTCATCGAGACCATTGTGATGGGAATGTTGTACGGTGCGCAGATTCAGACGATGATGCCGAAGCTGCACAGTACAAATTTTGAGGGAATGGAACTGATCCGCCCACTGTATCTTGTGAGGGAAGCGGATATCATTCACTGGGCACAGTACAATGACCTGCATTTCATTCAGTGTGCCTGTCGTTTTACCGAAGGGTGTGCATCCTGTGGAGGAACAGAAAAAGGGTCAAAGAGAGCAGATGTGAAGCGTCTGATCCATAGTCTTGAACAGGAGAATCCTTATGTAGCTAAAAATATTTTCCGCAGTGTGGAGAATGTAAATTTAAATACCGTGATTGGATATAAAAAAGATGGGGTAAGACATCATTTTCTGGATACCTATGACGATGCTGCAAACCCAAACAAAGAATAAAAAACCGGATACCGTAATTTGCGATAAACAAAAAGCGGTATCCGGTTCTATTTATGTATTCGTATATTCCGGCAGGAAAGATTATTCTGCGTCTTTTGGCAGATGAAGATGTTTCTTGATAGCCGCAAAACTTTCGGCACTGATCACATGCTCGATACGGCATGCATCTTCTGTAGCTACTTTCGGATCGACACCCAATGCGACCAGTCCTTTGGAAAGCAACTCATGCCGCTCGTAGATCATTTCTGCGATGGCACGTCCTTCGTCTGTCAGATATATAAATCCGGCGTCTGTGACCGTGATCTGATTTTTTTCACGGAGATTTTTCATGGCGATACTGACACTTGATTTTTTAAAGCCAAGTTCGTTGGCAATGTCAACGGAACGCACCACCGGAAGTTTTTTACTTAATATTAAAATAGTCTCTAAATAATTCTCGGATGATTCCGTACTATGCATGATTGATTCCTCCCAATGTTACCTTTTGTTTCATTAAGTAGGATTATAACATAATCTGTGGAAATGGTCTAGCAAAAAAATTAACAAAAGTTGTTGACAACTAATGGAAGTTAGGATATACTAACATTGAATCAGAAAAAACGTATGGATCGTCCTCTTTGTTTGATGGAAGGAGTGGTAGTAATGGGTACCGCAATTGTATTAATCATCTTGTTAGTAGTGGTTTCTCTTGTGATTAGAAGCATCATCAAAGACAAAAAAAATGGGAAATCCATAACCTGTGGTGGTGACTGCAAGAACTGTCATGGGTGCCATTAATTAAATGTTCAACATACTTTATTGCAAAGAGACTGGCTTGTGCCGGTCTTTTTGTCGTTGCCTAGTTCCGGGAGAGGACGGGCGAAGCAGTTGAATCCCCTGGGTGTGAGTGTTATAATGATTCAGGCAAATAAATATAAAGGAAAAGGGATTATGAGAAAATTACTGATTTATCTGAACGAATACCGCAAAGAATGTATTCTGGCGCCGCTGTTTAAGCTGTTAGAAGCATCTTTTGAGCTGATTGTTCCGCTTGTTGTGGCAGCGATTATTGATCATGGAATTGCGGCATCAAACAAGTCTTATATTTTTAAGATGGGAGGCGTTATGGTGCTGCTTGCACTGATCGGACTGGCATGTTCGATTACGGCACAGTACTTTGCGGCGAAAGCGGCGGTAGGGTTTTCTACCAAAGTCCGCTATGCACTGTTTTCCCATATTCAGAAACTGTCTTTTTCGGAAATGGATACTATTGGGACTTCTACGCTGATCACACGTATGACCAGCGATATCAACCAGACGCAGTCGGGCGTCAATATGGTACTCCGGCTGTTTTTAAGGTCTCCGTTTATTGTATTTGGTGCATGATCATGGCATTTACCGTGGATGTAAAGGCAGCGCTGATTTTCGTCGTTACAATTCCACTTTTGTCGGTTGTTGTTTTTTCCGTGATGCTTGTCAGTATTCCGCTGTTTAAGAAGGTACAGCGCGGGCTTGATGAGGTTCTCGGACACACGCGGGAAAATTTAGACGGTGCCCGTGTCATCCGTGCCTTTAACAAGCAGGAAGAGGAAACGAAGGATTTTAATGAGAGCAACGCTTATCTGACAAAGATTCAGATGCTGGTCGGAAGAATTTCCACATTGATGAACCCTCTGACTTATGTGATTATTAATTTCGCAATTATTGCGGTGATCTGGGTCGGAGGCCGGCAGGTTAACATCGGACGGATCAGTCAGGGTGAGGTGATTGCACTGGTAAACTATATGTCACAGATACTGGTGGAGCTGGTAAAACTTGCAAATCTGATCATTACCATCAATAAAGCGATTGCCTGTGGAAACCGTATTCAGGAGGTGCTTGAGGTAGTACCGACGATTACGGATTCTGTCACAGAGACAAAGAAAAGCGCATCCGGTGAACTGGAGGTGGAATTTTCCCATGTTTCCATGAAATATGCGGGAAATGCGCAGGATTCTCTTACAGATATTAATCTGAAAGTGAAAAAAGGACAGACAATCGGGATTATCGGTGGAACCGGTTCCGGTAAAAGTTCGGTGGTCAACCTGATCCCGCGTTTTTACGATGTATCCCAGGGAAGTATAAAAGTTGCGGGAACCGATGTGCGTGAGTATCCGCTTGCGGATCTGCGGCAGCGCATTGGTGTTGTCATGCAGAAAGCCGTATTGTTTCAGGGAACGATTGCACAGAATCTGCGCTGGGGAAATCCGGATGCGACAGAGGAACAGTTGTGGCATGCCATTGAAGTGGCCCAGGCAGCGGATGTGGTAAATGCAAAAGAGGGCGGTCTGGATTATGTGATTGAACAGGGCGGACGAAATCTCTCCGGCGGGCAAAAGCAGCGTCTGACGATTGCCCGTGCCGTTGTAAAAGATCCGGAGATTCTGATTCTCGATGACAGTGCATCGGCACTGGATTTTGCCACCGATGCGCGCCTGAGGGCCGCACTGCGTAATCTGCAGGGAAATAAAACCATATTTATTGTTTCCCAGAGAACTTCCTCCATCCAGTTTGCAGACCAGATACTGGTGATGGATGACGGACAGGCAGTGGGACTGGGAACGCATGAGGAGTTGCTTGAAAACTGTGAAATTTATCGTGAGATTTATGAATCTCAGTTTAAGAAAGAAGATCTGAGAAAGAACGGAGGTGCAGGAAATGTCTAAGCAGAAGAACATGACCGGACAGATTGCAACACTAAAAAAAGTGATGCATTATCTGAAACACTATATTCCCATACTGATTCTGTCTGTTGTGCTGGCAACGGTGACAGTGGCACTGACACTGTATTTCCCGATTCTGACCGGACGGGCGATTGACCTGATTCTGGACAAAGGAAATGTGGATTTTCCGGGGATTCTTGCAATTGCAAAAGAAGGCGCAATTGTAATTGGCATCACGGCTGCGGCACAGTGGATTATGAATATGTGCAATAACCGTATGACATACAATATTGTCCGTGATATCCGAAGGGATGCGTTTGAGAGGATCGAGCATCTGCCGTTGTCTTATATTGACAGTCATTCCCATGGGGATATGGTCAGCCGTATCATTGCGGATGTGGACACGTTTGCGGATGGTTTGCTGATGGGATTCACACAGCTGTTTACCGGTCTGGCAACGATCATCGGTACCTTGCTGTTTATGCTCTTTGTCAATGTTAAGATTACTGTAGTGGTTGTGCTTCTGACACCGATTTCTTTGTTTGTGGCTGGCTTTATTGCAAAAAAGACGTATTCCATGTTTCAGCTGCAGACGCAGACGAGAGGAGAACAGACAGCGCTGATTGAAGAGATGGTCGGAAATCAGAAGGTCGTACAGGCATTTTGCCATGAAAAGGAAGCACTCGGACAGTTTGCGGATGTAAATGACCGTCTGCAGAAATATTCGCTGCGGGCAACCTTTTTTTCGAGTCTGGTGAACCCGAGTACACGTTTTGTTAACAGTCTGGTATATGCAGCTGTGGGAATTACGGGAGCACTTGCCGTTATTCTGACAGGCGGAGCATTTTCTGTCGGAAATCTTTCCTGTTTTTTGTCTTATGCAAATCAGTATACCAAGCCGTTTAATGAGATTTCGGGGGTTGTGACAGAACTGCAGAATGCCCTGGCATGTGCGGCGCGTTTCTTTGAACTGATTGAGGCAAAAGAAGAAGAGCCGGATGCAGCAGATGCGTATCAGTTAGAACAGGCAGACGGAACGGTAGACATTGACCATGTGTATTTTTCCTATGTGCCGGAGCAGAAGCTGATCGAGGATTTTAATCTGCATGTACAGCCGGGACAGAGGATTGCCATTGTCGGCCCAACCGGATGTGGAAAAACGACACTGATTAATCTTTTGATGCGTTTTTATGATGCTGATTCCGGGCATATCCAGGTGAGCGGACATGATGTGATGCACATGACCAGACACAGCCTGCGGAAAAATTATGGAATGGTATTACAGGAAACGTGGCTGAAAAAGGGAACCATCCGGGAGAATATCTGTATGGGAAAACCGGATGCAACCGAGGAAGAAATGATTGCAGCGGCAAAAGCAAGCCATGCACACAGCTTTATCCGCAGACTGTCGAAAGGGTATGATACTGAGATTACAGAAGATGGGGGCAATCTGTCACAGGGACAAAAGCAGCTTCTTTGTATTACCCGTGTCATGTTATGCCTTCCGCCGATGCTGATTCTTGACGAGGCTACTTCCTCTATTGATACAAGAACGGAAATCCGTATACAGAAGGCATTTCTGACGATGATGAAGGGACGTACAAGTTTCATTGTGGCGCATCGTCTTTCCACGATCCGGGAGGCAGACAGTATTCTGGTCATGAAAGACGGAAAGATTATCGAACAGGGAAATCATGATACCCTGCTGGCACAGAACGGCTTTTATGCAACGCTGTATAACAGTCAGTTTGATCAGGGTTAAAGCCCGGTTTCGGCTTTATAAGAGTATGCATTGGAGATGCGTGTGTTTTCTGCCGTCAGCGTAACCGGTTCCCGGTAATAGGCAATTACCGGAGTGCCGACCTGTAGAGTCTGAAACAGTTTTTTTGCCTTTTTCGGAGGCACATTGATACAGCCGTGAGAACCGGAAGTTTTGTAGATCTCTTTGCCAAATGTGCTGCGCCAGCTTGCATCGTGGATGCCGACATTGTAGGCAAACGGCATGAAATATCTGACATCGGACGCATAATTTTCGCCGACAAGTGTGGCATCTTTCTGTTTGTATGCAATCTTAAAGATGCCATCCGGTGAGCCGTTTCCGCGGCTGATGTTTCCCGAAACAATGCCGGTGTCTGTGACAAGTGATCCGTCCTTGTAATACCAGAGATGCTGGCTGGTATAGTCAATTTCCACATAAGTATTGCCGATATCATCCAGTCCGCTCTGCATGGCGCGCTGCTCATAGACAGGTTCCCGTTTTACAGGTTTTCCACCTTTTAAGTCTTTTAAGAGCTCTTTTTTTTCTTTGGATTTGTCAATTACCCAGCCGTAATCGCCACCGCCGATTTTTACGGTGTCCCCTTTGCTTGTCTTGAATTTCCGTACATCCCCATAGGTGTTGTAAGTACTTGCCAGATGCTGGACATAGGAAGTCAGCCGGGTATCATTGATGGAAACCGAGCCGTCTTTTTTGAGGTCAAGTAAAGACAGGATACCGGCTTTATCCAGCCTTCGTCAGCTCCTTTGATTTCGTAGGTGACGGTTGCGGCCATATACCGGTCAAGCTGTGAAACCGTATCTGCAATCTGCTGGTCATCTGCCGTTACGGACGGTTTTTCGTAGCAGGCATCGGAAAGTGTGAGTGTAGTTTCCTGATCGTCTATGGCTTTTTGGATTTCCTTTATGATCTCATCGCGGATGGGAGTATTTCCTGGTGTCTCATTTACGATGGTATAATCATCATCCGTAATACGCAGATGTGCATTCTCCGGTGCTTCGATATAGGAAGGATCAAAGATAGCCAGCGCATCGGTCAGCTGGTTTAATGCAGTTTCATCGTAGTGAAAAGAACGGTTCAGATCTATTTGGTGTTTTTGAAACAGGGCAACCGGCCACAACAGGATTTTCTGCTGTTTTACAAGCGATTGTTCTTCACCGGAACGTTTGTAAGTATAGGAAAAGTCACTTCCGGAAAGTGTGTATTTGTTCCCTTTGCGATCCGTTATGTGCAGCTGGTAATTTTGCGCGGAAGCAATGTTTTTTGCTTCCAGATCATCCGCAGTCTGGTTGCCACAGGAAATCCCACCGATGGTTGTATGGGGGAAATAATGCCCGTGGTAATAAACACAAAAACCTGCATAGACGCCGATGACAGCTGCACCTGTACCGCAGAGAATGCCGCGGAGTACCCTCAAAGAGGTTGTTCGTTTTGCCATAAAACTCTCCTTTTTATGAGACGTGATCTGGTTTTAAATGAGGAACCGGCATATACACCGGTACACCGTTTTGATAGGTGAGAGAAACCTCTCCCTGGATTAACGGGTAAAGATAGTTGTAAAGCTCCTGACGGATATCGTTTCCGTGTGCATTGATCCATTCACGCGGGATGGATTTCGCCTCATTGGCAATGCCGCGGATCGGGGCATGGTCATAGGCTACCGCATAGGGGGTATTCGAGGTGCGCGTCAGGGTTACCATGGAGGCGGTTACACCTTCCTCAGCGAGCAAAACAGCATGTTCTCCGAGTGCAAATGCCTCTGACTGATCGGTAGCAGATGCCAGATGGGAGGCACAGCGCTGCAATACATTGATTTCTATGGAACGGACTTTGACGCCGATGTTTTCCTTGACCAGAAATTCAAGTGCTTTTCCGGCTCCGGAGAGCTGCTGGTGTCCGAACTGGTCAGCCACTGCTTTGGAAGCTGTGATGTAGTCTCCGTTTTTGTCACGGATTCCCTCGGATACGGCAACAATCACATTGTTTAATGTTTTTAATTTGTTCCGGATATCGGTCAGAAACTGCTCTTTGTCAAATGCAACTTCCGGGAGATAAATAAAATGCGGGGCGGTGTTGTAGTCATTTCGCGCCAGGGCACTGGCAGCAGTGAGCCATCCGGCATCGCGCCCCATAATTTCTACGATAGTGACGCTTTTTACCGCGTAAATAAACGTATCGTGTGCAATTTCCAGCATTGTGGATGCAATGTATTTGGCGGCAGAACCGAATCCGGGTGTGTGGTCGATCATGCATAGATCGTTGTCAATGGTCTTTGGAACTCCGATAATCCGGATGTCGCTCTTGATTTTGGCGGCATAATCGGATAATTTAAGTACAGTATCCATGGAGTCATTGCCACCGATATAGAAAAAGGCTTTGATGTTTAACTTTGCAAACTGGTTGAAGATGAATACATAAGTAGAGTCGTCATCTTTGTAGTCCGGAAGTTTGTGCCGGCAGGAACCTAAATACATGGCCGGTGTAACTTTAACCGGTTAAGGGTTTTTTCATCCGGGATCATCTGGGAAAGATTCAGATAACGCTCATTTAAAATACCGAGGATTCCATTGATTGCCCCGTAGCAGGTGTCGTACTTGCCGGACTTTTTTATTCCGGAGATGACTCCGGCGAGACTGGCGTTGATTGCTGCGGTTGGGCCGCCTGACTGTGCGACCATACAGTTTGACTGATTCATATGTAGCTCCTTAAAATGATATAATGTATGTGTACTTCATTGTAGAGGTTTTGGAAAGGAATCGCAAGTGAAACAAATGAAAAATCATAATTTCTATGACAATTGCATGCTGTGTCCGCGCACATGCGGGGCGCAGCGCAGTAAGGGAAAAACTGGAATCTGTGGGGTGACAGAGACATTAAAGGTAGCACGGGCGGCTCTGCATTTCTGGGAAGAACCGTGTATCAGCGGAACAAAAGGTTCGGGAGCCGTCTTTTTTTCCGGCTGTGCCCTGCACTGTGTGTTTTGTCAGAATGAGTCGATTGCACAGGGGACTGCGGGAAAAGAAATCACACCGGAACGGCTGGTGGAGATTTTTCTGGAACTGCAGGAACAGGGGGCGAACAATATCAATCTGGTTACACCGGGGCAGTATGTGCCGCATATCATCCGGGCGGTAGAACAGGCGAGACGGCAGGGACTTGCGGTTCCTATTGTATACAATACGGGAAGCTATGAGAATGTGGATACCATCAAGGCACTGGAAGGAATCGTGGATATTTATCTTCCGGATTTTAAGTATATGGACCCGTTTCTTGCGGCAAAATATTCCCATGCACCAGATTATCCGCAGACAGCAAAGGCTGCAATTGCAGAGATGGTGCGTCAGCAGCCCCGGCCGGTGTTTGCGTGGGAAGAAAAAAGAGGCGAAGACGTGCCAGAGGAAGCCTGCGAGGGAGCTGTGATGAAGAGGGGTGTGATTGTGCGCCAGCTGCTTTTGCCCGGATGTCTGAAAGATGCCAGAAACATTGTCCGGTATTTATATGAAACATACCAGAACAAAATCTATGTGAGTCTGATGAGTCAGTATACGCCGCTAGAACATGTCAGAGATTATCCGGAACTTGCGCACCGGGTGAGCCGGCGCACATATGACCGCTATGTGGACGCTGCGATTGCGCTTGGAATTACCCAGGCTTTCATTCAGGAGCCGGGGGTGGCAAAAGAAAGTTTTATTCCGGATTTTTCAAATGCAGAAGGCGTGTGAAATAATTGGAAAAATGTGTAAAATTGACTGGTTTTTTGACAGATATTGTAGTACCATAGATACATATAAGAGGAGTAATCAGGGAGGTATATGATATGGCAGAAAAGCCGGCAGGACATATTCTGATCGAATGCCCGAATACCATTTTTCATCTGTATGCCCGTGATGAGGGAGAGTTATCAAAAATTGAGACCTTTCTGCGCAATATCCGCGGAATCAAGCGGCTTGGGCTGAATGATATTTATATATGGTGCAATCGTCAGGGAATTTTATATGTTACAAAATTTCATTATCGCAAGGATTTTTCCCTGTGGTTTAATATGAAATCCTACTATCTGTATTTTTTACAGAAATTCCGTTATCAGTTTGCGCAGTATGCGGGATAAATATTTGTTGTTACTGTGTATGAGAGACCGTCAGTGGATTGCACTGCGGTCTTTTTTCTTATATAATGAGGAAACAGGAAAAGCCTGAAACGAGGAGAGTGAATATGAGATTTCCGGAATTTTTAAAAGAACATGGAACGATCGGATTTGTTGCGCCGTCATTCGGCTGTGCGACAGAACCTTATTATACAGCATTTGCACATGCAAGAGAACGGTTTGGGCAGATGGGATATCATACACAGATGGGGCCGAATTGTCTGGTGGATAAGGGAATCGGGATCAGCAACGACCCGGCATTATGTGGCAAAGAACTGAATGAAAGCTATTGCGGAACCGAAAATGACGTCATTATTTCCTGCGGTGGCGGGGAGCTGATGTGTGAAGTTGTTCCGTATATTGATTTCGCAGGGATTGCGCAGGCGAAGCAAAGTGGTATATGGGGTTTTCCGATAATACCAATTTTACGTTCTTATCTGCAACGATTGCAGATACGGCCGCCATTTACGGACCGTGCGCAGCCGCGTTTGGAATGGAACCGTGGCATCCGGCCGTGCAGGACGCACTGGATCTGCTCTGCGGAAAGATTACCCGTGTGCATAATTATGATCTGTGGGAGAAAGAATCTGTCAAAGATGAAGAACATCCGCTGGCGCCGTATCATGTGACGGAGCCGGTGGAACTGAAAGTATTTCCACAGGGAGCCGAAAATGTTACAATGGAGGGAAGACTGATCGGTGGATGTATGGATTGTCTGGTAAACCTTCTCGGTACGCGCTTTGATCACGTAAAAGAATTTCAGGAGCGGTATAAAGAGGATGGATTTCTCTGGTTTCTGGAAGCCTGTGATCTGCATGTGATGTCCATCCGCCGTGCCATCTGGCAGATGAAAGAGGCCGGATGGTTTTCGCATGTGAAGGGATTTCTGATCGGACGGCCGGTGTGTTTCGGAGAAGAAGCATTCGGGATTGATCATTACCGGGCAGTAACTGATCTGCTGGCAGAGTATCAGGTTCCGGTGATCATGGATCTGGACATCGGACACATGGCTCCTATGATGCCGGTTGTTACCGGAGCCATGGCAAAAGCACATGTGCAGGGAAATACATTTGTTCTGGATTATGAATGGAGGTAAAAATGAAAGGTTTGAAAAAATATATGGCAGGTATTCTTGTGGCAGGCATGGTTCTTGGAAGTGCAGCAGTTCCGGCACCGGTGTATGCGACAGAGGCAGAGGATGCACAGGAAGATAACGGGGATGATGTGGAAATTACACTGGACGACAAGCCATATCTGGCGCTCGGAGCGGATCTGACTGCAGACCAGCAGCATACCGTGTTATCTTATATGGGGATCGAAGCGGCGGATTTTGATAAATATGATGTGGTTTATGTGAGCAATGCAGAAGAACATCAGTATCTGGATTCTTATGTTCCGAAAAAACAGATCGGAACGAAAGCGCTTTCTTCCGTGCTGGTTTCCCTGGCAGATTCCGGTAACGGGCTGAAGGTATCCACATACAACATTAACTACTGTACGGCGGGCATGTACAAGAACGCACTTGCCACTGCAGGGGTGGAAGATGCCAATGTGATTGTTGCGGGACCGTTTCCGCTTTCCGGGACGGCAGCACTGGTCGGAACGTTTGAGGCATATGAAAAACTGACCGGAAAGGAACTGGATGAATCGGTTGTGGATGCTGCAATGGATGAACTTGTCACAACCGGAGATCTTGAGCAGAGCATTGACGGCGATTCCAATGATGTGGAGGCGATGATTGCAGATCTGAAAGGCAGATTGCCAGTGGAAAGATCAAAACGCCGGAGGAGATGGAACAGGCGATTGAAAAACTTGCGGATAAATATGATCTGAAGTTATCGGATGATGACAAGCAGAAACTTCTTGGTCTGATGAAAAAACTGCAGGGACTGGATCTGAACTGGGATTCCATTAAAAATCAGGCATCTGCATGGGCTTCCCAGCTGCAGAATCAGCTTGCGGACAAGAATATCGGACAGAAGATAGCAGCCTTTTTTGAAAAGCTGTTTGATATGATCCGGAGTCTGTTTCAAAAATAAAAACATAAAATTTGAGTAAAGTGATTGTAAAAACCATGAGAAGTGTTTTATAATAAATCGAAGCATGTAAAAAAGAAGAACAAGAAAAGGAAACAGATATGAATGGCATAATGATTGTCCTGACACTTCTGAGTGGTGTTGCACTATTTCTTTATGGAATGTCTCTGATGGGAGACGGACTCAAACGTGTGGCAGGAAACCAACTGGAGCTTGTATTGTATAAGCTCACAAATACACCGATCAAAGGTGTACTTCTTGGAACGATAGTTACAGCGATTATTCAGTCATCTTCCGCAACGACCGTCATGGTTGTCGGATTCGTAAATTCGGGAATGATGAAAGTCGCACAGGCGATTGGAATTATCATGGGAGCAAATATCGGTACGAGTGTTACCGGATGGATTCTTTGTCTTTCCTATATTGATGGGTCCAGCGGTATCGCACAGTTGTTGTCCACGGCAACCATTTCTGCCGTTGTTGCGATTATCGGTATTATTTTTAAGATGTTTGTCAAAAAGGCAAACTACAAAAATGTGGGAGATATCATGCTTGGTTTTGCAATCCTCATGGTAGGAATGCAGACGATGAGCGGGGCAGTTTCCCCATTGAAAGATAACCCGCATTTCGTCAATCTTCTCACAAAGTTTGAAAATCCGTTTATGGGAATTATTGTGGGAATTGCGTTTACTGCAGTTTTACAGAGTGCTTCCGCATCCGTTGGTATTCTGCAGGCATTGTCCGTGACCGGAAGTATCAGTTTTGCGGCAGCACTTCCGATTACGATGGGAATTGGAGTAGGAGCGGCCTGCCCGGTACTGCTTTCTTCCATCGGTACAAATAAAAACGGAAAACGTACAGCCCTGATTTATCTGCTGAACGATCTGTTCGGTATGATTTCTGGTCGATTGTCTTTTACAGTGTCAATGCTTTTGTACACTTTAAGTTTTTGAATATGACGATGAGCCCGATCAAGATCGCCATGATGAACTCTATTTTCCGTCTGGCAACAATCATGATTCTGCTTCCGTGCATTAATCTGATTGAGAAACTGGTATTCCGTCTGATCAAAGACGATCCGGAGGATCTGGAAGAGCAGGCAGATTTCGATCTCCTCGAAGAACGATTTCTGGCGTATCCGCACTTGCCATCGGACAGAGCCATACGGCGGTCAACGGCATGGCAAAGAAGGCACGCAAGAACATTAACCGTGCACTTTCACTGTTAGGAGATTATTCACAGGATAAGTACAATAAAGTACAGGAAAAAGAAAACCTGATTGACAAATATGAGGACAAGCTCGGCACATATCTTATGCAGCTGACAGGACAGGAGATGTCTACCGTCCAGATGCAGCAGGTGTCCAAATTCCTGCACACGATCAGCGATTTTGAACGTCTGGGGGATCATGCGGTCAATATTTCTAAAGTTGCAAATGAAATTTCGGAAAAGAAGATTACATTTTCCGAGTCGGCACAGAAGGAACTTTCCGTGCTGGAGGCAGCAGTCAGGGAGATTGTCGATCTGACAGTTGATGCTTTCTGCGAGGATGATCTGGAGATGGCTGCAAAAATCGAGCCTTTGCGGGAACTGATCGGAATTTTGTGCAATGATCTCAAAAACCGGCATGTAACCAGACTGCGGGAAGGAAAATGTGAATTCCGGCAGGGATTTGCGTTTAATGATCTGCTGACGAATCTGGAAAGAATCGCAGCGCACTGTTCCAATGTTGCGGTAGCATGATTGAGACGGAGACTTCGGAATTTGATACCCATGAGTATTTAAAGAGTGTCCGCGAGTTAAAGAATGACACTTACATGGCATACTTTGATGAGTATGAAAGAAAATATGACATCAATGGTTACCGGAAGAAAAAGACAAAAGCACAGAAATAGAGATCAGTGATTACGGCTGTCGTACTGAAAGGAGAAATTCCCGGATTGTATGGCAGCTTTTTTGTTCCATTCTTTTGGAGAAATTTTCTGATGGAAAACATCATAAGCCGGGAACTTTATTCTAGTCAAAAAAGATAGAATGATGTACTAATGAAAAGGAACAGAAAAACGAAAATTAGAATTTGAAAAAAGTTAGGGAAAAACATGTCGCTGCAATTTATTTTCGGAAATTCAGGAAGTGGAAAATCATCCTATTTATATAGGAACATACTAAAAGAAGCGGCAGAGCATCCGGAGAAAAATTATCTGGTGCTTGTGCCGGAGCAGTTCACCATGCAGACACAGCGCGAACTTGTGCGGCTTGAAAAGTCACATGCTATCATGAACGTGGATGTGTTAAGTTTTGCACGCCTTGCATATCGTGTGTTTGACGAGCTTGGGAAACAGAACCTGCGCGTGTTGGAGGAGACCGGAAAGAATCTGGTGCTCCGCAAGCTTGCAGGGGAGCAGAAAGAAAAACTTAAGTGTGCTGGGCGGTAACTTAAACCGGATGGGTACATCAGTGAGGTGAAATCCTCATTTCCGAGCTGACGCAGTATAACGTGTCACCAGAAAAATTGGATACATTTTTGGAGACGGAGGATGTCGGGGAGACATTGCGCCTGAAAATGCAGGATATCTCGGTCATGTATCACAGTTTTTCTGAATATCTGCAAGGGCAGTATATCACCTCTGAGGAAGTGTTATCGCTATTGTGCGATGCCGCAGAGGATTCGAATATTATAAAAGACAGCGTGATTGTGTTTGACGAATTTACCGGTTTTACACCGATACAGAATCAGCTTCTTAGAAAACTTTTAGTGTTATCAGAGCGTATCATTGTCTCCGTGACGATGGATGCAAGCGAGGATTTTTACCATTGCAGGGGCGAGCAGGAACTTTTTTCCATGAGTAAAAAGACGGTTTCGGTGCTGATGAAAATGGCAGAGGAACTTCATGTCACGGTGGAGGAGCCTGTTGTGTTATCCGATGGAAAAAATCACAGATATAAAAATGCTCCATCCCTGTACTTCATGGAGCAGAATCTGTTTCGACCGTATTATCATAAATGGCGGCAGAAGGAGGATGAACTGCGGATCGTGAGCCTTAAAAATCCGAGGGAAGAGCTTCACTTTGTGGCGCGTGAGATCACGAAATTTGTGCGTGAGAAACAGTACTGTTATAAGGATATCGCAGTGGTGACCGGGGACGTCAGTCTTTACGACAACTATGTGGATGAGATTTTTGCAGCGTATGATATTCCGTACTTTCTCGACCAGACGAGAAACATTCTGTTTCATCCTTTTATCGAGTTTATCCGGTGCGGTGCTTTGAGGTGGTGGAACTTGATTTCTCTTTATGAGAGCGTGTTCCGTTTTTCTGCGCTGCGGTCTGACCGATATCACAGAGCAGCAGATCGATCTGCTGGAAAACTATGTGCTTGCCAAAGGGATACGCGGCAGAAAAAATGGGAAAAACAGTGGACGTTTGTGTTCGATGATACCGAAAAAGAGAACCTCACAGAAATGAATGAGGTGCGGGAAAAGATTTATGGCTTCTTTGCACCGTTATCGGAAGCGTTCACACAGGGAAAGACTGTGCGTGACGAGACCACTGTGTTGTATGAATTAATTGAAAAATTAGAAATAGAACAAAAATTAAAACAAAAAGAACTGGAATTTGAACGGCAGGGCAATCAGGTCAAGGCGAAAGAGTACGCCCAGATTTACAAAATTGTCATGGATCTGTTTGATAAGGTTGTGGACTTCCTGGGAGACGAAGTGCTTCCGGTCAAAGAGTATGCGGATATTTTAGACGCCGGATTGAGGCTGCAAGAGTCGCGTGATCCCGCCGGGAAATGATAAAGTGACGATCGGTGACATCGAGCGAACCAGATTGAACCATATCAAAATCTTATTTTTCATCGGTGTCAATGACGGTGTTGTGCCGAAAGCGGGCAATGCCGGAGGTATCATCTCGCAGTTTGAACGTGAGAAAATGGTGGCATGTCATCTGGAACTTGCACCGGGTGCGCGTGAAAAAGTGTTCATCCAGCGCTTTTATCTATATCTGAATGTGACGAAGCCATCTGATTTTTTATATGTGACTTTTTCAAAAGTGAATGCGGACGGAAAAGCACTTAGAAGGTCGTATTTTGTTGGAACGCTCTTGAAAATGTTCCCGGAGAAAACGGTGGAGGAAATCGAGGAGACAACTTCTGCGGACTGCATCATGACGCCGAAGAGCAGCATGGCGTTTTTCCTGGAGGGACTGCAGGATAATGACAGGGCATCTGATTTTTCTCAGGTAGAAAAAAGAAAATTATGGAATGCTCTCTCAAAATTCTACCTCACAGATTCCGAGTGGAAGCCGGAAACGGAAAAACTTTTAAAAACTGCCTACGAAGTGCACAGCGATGAGCCAATCAGCCACGCAGTGACGCAGGCACTTTATGGAACCGTGTTGGAGAACAGCGTCACAAGACTGGAGCGTTTTGCGGCGTGTGCCTACGCGCATTATCTGAATTACGGTTTACGCCTAAAGGAGCGTCAGCTTTTAGAGTTTGCAAGCGTGGACATGGGAAATATTTACCATGATGCGCTTGAACATTCCAGACGTGTGGAAAAATCAGAG